>BNJV01002164.1_pt1 | contig 135670 bp, 164 predicted proteins | sample 8540591 | NCBI WGS metagenome assembly BNJV01 (sample SAMD00202457, study PRJDB9452) | human saliva metagenome | host: Homo sapiens | reverse complement strand
CCTTTCTGATTTACAAAGCTCTCAAATCAATGCTCTCAAAATTAATCATATAGATATGTGCGACCATCTTTCTTTAAGAGCATATCAATATGATTAAATACGCTTCTAGGAATACGTATACGGTATACATTACTTTCTATATACCACTTATTCCCATAAATGATTACATCAAAATCATCTACTTGGAATCTTTCCGCTGTCCTTCTGTACGACTTATACTTTTTAGCCTTTATACGGAAATAGTCGCCTAGTATAGCACTAATAGAAGTAGCTTTTCCGCTTTTAATTATCTCCTTAAACATATCTCCTCCTTCTAAAACTCCTCTGGTGTCATATTATGAACCTCTGTCGCAGAAAATGTCAACTCCGCAGTTCCATCATGAGTATAGCAATCAGCATCAACCCATGTACAAGAAGCGCTAATCGTATAACCAATCGTCTCCGAATCAGCTACAACTAAAGGCCACACAAAGGGATTCAACGTCTCAAGCTCGAAGTCATAATATCCAAGATCCTCATCTCTCTCAAGATTTTCAATGAAAACCAACAAAGCTTCTTCTGACGATCTAGCTTCAATGCAGTGACTTGGAATAATGTCAGTTTCATAATAATCAACACTATTATCTAAGAGATTAACAAATGTGCTTCCTATTAAGTATCTTTTCACTTCTTCTCCTTTAACTTGTTCTACAACAGCACTTAGCTTCACTGGCTCGTCAAAGAGACAGAAGTCATACCATGTGCAATAAAGATCGATTCCATATCCAATCTCTTCCAATGTATCAAAGTCAGCAATTGGCCAAACCAAATCATAGCGTGCATCATAGAGTCCGTAACCATCGAGATCATCCTCAAGCTTTTTTACAAATTCTAAAAACGCCTGCTTGGGCGAATCCGCATCAATGTACGTATTTTTAATAACCTCAGTTGGATAATAAATGTCATCATCACATTCAAGATTAATATCAACATCAATGTCTTTAATCAAATATTTGTTCATTTTTATTTTCTCCTTTCATCCATTAAAGGTACTTTCTCTTAATTTCCTCAAACTTCTCGCTCTGCTCTCTTTTAATGAGATCAGCCTCAAGAAAGCTTACGAAATTTTTAATAGCATTTGAATCTTCGCAATCATCTCTAATACGCTCTTTTAGAATATCAATCACATCAAAAGCACGCACCATGAGATAAACATAATCAGCATCAGCCATGTTTTCCATCCACAAATCCTCATTTCCGTAAACCTCTGGGGATTTTTTGCAAATCTTTCTATAAATCTTCTGTAATTCGTATCTACTCATTTTTTTTCTCCTTTTCATAAAAAGGTGTGCAAAATATGCACACCCTATAAATAACACTTATGCAACCTTTTGCCTACAAGGTCATGCTTCCTTCTAAATGCCTGAATAGCACTACGTTCTGTATGGAAATAGAACTGTGCTTCTTTTGTTCGGTAATAATCATCCTCATAATGAATAATAAACGAACCATCCCATACCTTCTTTATAAGAAGTATTCCCGAAAAACCTTTTGATACTCTCATTTTATACTTCACTTACTTCTGTCAGCTCATAAAAATTACCATCATCATCAATTCCCATATTAAATGCTGTTTTTAGACAATCTTCATCAACACTAACAAGAGAATTAAACTCTGCATTTTTGACAAGATCAGTTAGATCTCTGATTGCAAAGACCTTATCGCCAAGATCAAATTCATCATGATCAACGACAACGCCGTCTACAAGCTGTCTCCAGCCGAGTTTTTCAAGATCTAGCTCAAACTGAATCTCATGCTTGCCATCAGGAGTGGTCGTATAGGCAATCCCTACATGACTCAAATCCTTATAATGATCGTCAAAGTTAAAATAATCTTCATCATACTCGTCCATGCAATATTTCACAATAGCATTTTTTAGAAGAAACATTAAATAACTAATATTGTCTTCTTTATTGAACTCATCAAGCTTTGCAACGTCTACGATAATTCTATAAGCATTAATACCCTTGCAGCGGAGTAGCTCTCCTGGATAATATACCATAAAATTCTCGCATGCCATTGTAACAAGGTCTCTAGCATCTTCATCTGGAACATAATTACAGATAGCATATACCTTCTTCCCCTTGTACTTAGGAAGCTCTTTCTTGATGAACTCCTGAATGCTCATTACGTAATGAGTAGTGTTTTCAGTAGCAAATCTTTCAAGGTAATCCACTGTATCAACGCCAATATAGGCTTCGTGGTTCTTAAACAGATAAGCCTGAGCCGCCATATAACAGCCAAAATCTATGATTGTGTAATCATCTGGCACGTTATTTGCAACAGCCCTATACTGCTCCTCAAAACAAGCAAACCCCAAATCAAGCTCGCATTTATCCTGAGCAAGCTTTTCGTTAACTTCTTTGACTGGGATAATATCCCATAATTTCGCCGTTTTCATTTTTATTTTCTCCTCTCTTATAAATTTATAATACATAGAACTGGTCCACCAATAAGAACCACTAAAAACAGAATTTTAGAAACCCAGTAGATGATTCCGTCATTGTATTTAAATAACTCTAAATGAATAGCCCCTATGATAATACATACTATCATCCAACCGATAAAGTTTATAACAAACTCATTTACCTCACGCATTGTTTTCTCCTTTTTAATTTTTAGATTATCGAGTTCCTAATGTATCAATAAGAGCATCCAGAATACCAATCGTTAACTCGTCTTGATATTCTTTTTCTGTGAGCTTTAGAAGTCTCACGTAATCGCCGTATTTATTTCTTATGCATATAACACGAGATACGGCTTTTACGATCTTTTCTGCCCTTGTAATTTGTTATAACACCGAAGGTTTCGATAGCCTCAATATACTCTCTAACTTTCATTTTTTCTTCTCCTTTGTTTTTAAAAGATACAATTTTGTATATAAAAAGACATACCATGCGGCATGCCTGAAAACTAAAAACAGACCTCTCAGTCTGCTGTCATCATTTATATAAATATAGCGACCCCTAAATCTAACTCTAAAAGCAAACTATAGTATGTAGATATTATATCTTAAAATAGCAAACTATACAAGCGATTTTCGCAGATGAGAAATTTACAAATATGGCAAATCTTTTAAACTCCAAAATATTCATCTGCGAAAACTAAGGATAAGAATACTTGTCTGCGAAAATGCCTAAGCACCAGAATAGGCCCTCTTGCGAGAGCCTATCTTCTGGTTACAGTCAGCCTTCGTAATTAAAGGTTGTTCGCAAGTATTATTGCATATTTTATTATCAAGATCGAGTCTAAAGCCACGCAGCTATATCTTTATACCTATTGGTCATTAAAACTCTGCTACGGCTAAATTTCGCATGATTTCGGGCATAATAAAAGAGGGGCATAAGCCCCTCTAGTTATCTGCTTCTTCTCTTTAGAAGATACGTCATCATACCAGCAGCAAAGCTAAAGATAACTCCATAGAGAATAATATTCATATCATCTCCAGTCTTAGGAACATCCTTATTAATAGTCTTACGAACTACAGTCTGATTGCCCTTAACAGTCTTTGGAGCTTCTGCCTTTGGAGTCTCAGGCTTCTTAGGTTCTTCAACCTTTGGAGTCTCTACCTTTTCTTTAGTATTCTTAATAGTAAGAACACCACCGTTGCTAGTAACATTAACAGCAAACACTTCATCAGTAGCCTTATACCCCTTTGGAGCAGTTATCTCAGTTACCTTGTATTCACCAAGCTCTAGCTTGTCAGATAGTGCAATTCCTTCATCATTAGATGCAAGCTCAAAGCTCTTATCGCCCTTAGTTACCTTAAACTTAGCACCAGCAAGACCTTTTCCTGTTTCGGAATCAACCTTTCTAATTCTAAGCTTACCGCTAACTTCTGTGCTTACGCCACCGCCAGCAGCCTTGTATAACCATACTCCAGAACTCTTGCTTGGAACAATCGCATCCGCACTAAGTTCTGCCGAGTTATTCTGGATTGGGTCTTCATCATTTACCTTTGTGGCATATGATAGTAGATAGCCCTGAGTTCCAATCTGGCCTAGCTTCAAAGTAAAGGACGTCTTATCCTCGTTATACTTTACTTTGTTTGTGACATCAATTGCTTCTCCATAGCTAGTGATATGTCCGTCCTCAGCAAAAGTTACCTTCTGGAGCTTAAATTCTGGGAGGTATTCACCATTACCAGATGTGATCTTGTCAGTTACGACAACATTCTTTAGGTTCTGGCCGCTCTTATTAATACGGATTCTCCAATCAGCTCTATCCTTACTTTTTGAAGGATTAGCCCACTTGCCAATCACTTCTGTTCCAGATACTGGCTTGTTAGGTGTAAACTTAACTGGTGGGAACACGCTATAAGCACTTCCATTATTGTTGTTTATTACAACCTTGATTGGTGTGACTTCTCCAAACTTAACACCCTTCTCATTGCCTCTAGCATAGAAGAAGAGGTTTCCCTTTAGATTAGCCTTACCATCAACCTTTTCGTTGAAACAACATGCACAACGCCGCCAGCAGTACCGCTAGGCTTAACAGTTGCGCTTGCAATCACCTGTCCTTGGTTATCACTTAACGTGAAGTTATAATTTGTGAAAGCAGATGATAAATCAATCTCCTTTGGTACAGCCATATCGAAGTAATCTCCAGTATGAACTGTATCATTAATTGTGTAATTAGCGAACAACTTAAAAGAGCTACCAACAGACACTTCTTTAATTGCCTCTCCAGCATCATTCTGGAGTTCGAGCTTTGTGAGCTGAGTGTTTACAGCCTTACCTTCGTCAGCGAATACGCCCATAGGCATAACTAGGGCCAACATAGTTATTAGAGTTACAACAAGTTTCTTCATTTTTCATTTCTCCTTTGCTCATAAAAAAAGACAAGCCTTATGGTTTGTCCTGAAATAATTATTAATATAGTTACTCTCAAATCAGACTTTAAAAGCAAACTATAATATAAAAACATTGTACACCATTCAAAACAAATGTCAATAAAAAAAGAGGGATAAACCCCCTTTTAATTTAGCGGTAATATCCCACTACTGGCATAAGATACCACTTCTTTATATTCTGGTTAATAGCGAAATCTACTAACTCATAGATGCTATTAACGGAATCAACATCTATGGCATCTCCAAAGATAGACTCGTCTTCGGCAAGGCCGAAAGAGATAAACTTGTTTTCATAAAATGGCTTGAAGAGGTTGTCAAATGCCTCTTTGCTTTTAGATTCTTTAATGCCTATATAAGATCTAGTGCCATTCTTTTCGATATAGTCGGCATAATCTCTAAGCGTCTTCGTGTAAAGAGCTAGAGCTTTCTCGATCGCATCCTCTTTGAGCGTCATTTCATAGACACCATTCACTTCCTTAATATCAAAATACTCATTTTCGAGTAGAAATGGCTCAAAATCCCTTTCACAAGGGCTAAACCTATCTACCTCATAAGGCATTTCTGAATTAAAGAAATCATAGATATAATCATCTTCCTTTTTTAATGCCTCGATAAATCTATCTTTATCCAAAACGTGTTCTCTATCATTTGTAACGTAAAAAAATATTATTCATTTTATTTTTCTCCTTTATCTATTTACATAATTAGCTTCAATAACATTTGCTGCTATGCTTGCACCATTCACCGAGAACCAGCCCTCTTTATTGCTGTGAGCTAGTTTCACATCATGAATATTACCAGCATCTATAAACGCCAACAGACAGTCTTTCCCAAACGGCTCTATTGATATATCATCAACTCTTGGTCCAGAAACTCTCTTAACGGATTCAAGCAGCTTTTCTTCCTTTAGAAGCCCAGCATATCTATTGATATGATCCATGATAGCACCTGTCCTCTTACAGAAATCTACAGTGCTTCTAGCCTCATAGTTTCTGCCAATCAGTTCAAAAGTGCCATTCTCGGTAGGCATCTTTATGTATATTTTGCTCTTCATATTTTCTCCTTCTTATAATGCAAAGCCCCGCTAAAAGCAGGGCTAAACTTTATTTCTCTTCGTTTAGAAAATCTTCAATGTCGCCATCTTTTACAAGTTCATCATAAATCTGTAAAAGATCGTCTTTGCCAGTTCTAAGCTCTTCGAGATATTCACCCCTATCCATAGAATAAAGGTTTCCATCATTACCTAGCTTAACATATGGCTTAGTGTAATCATAATCGCCATATTTAACGGCCCTTGCTATCTCTAAACCATTCTCAAAAAGACCCTCGAAGCCATCTTCATCATTTTCATGCATAGACCAATAATCTACATACGCTCCAACTTCTTCGAAAAGTTTTTCAAGTTGATCGTCAGTAAGCTCTCTTTCATCCTCTGAGAAATTAAGGAAATCCTCAAATTCACCCTGCTCTACAAGAGCCTCGTAAATTTGAACAATCTCTGTCTCATTATCCCTTAAAATATTAACAAGCCGATCTTCTGTGAGAGATATCAGAGTGCGTCCACCAAGCACATAAAAATACGGCTCAGAGACAGAATAAGAATCACTTACAGCTTTTAAAGCTTTATAAGGAGACCCAAACGCTTCATTAATCTCATACTCAGTATTCTCAAAGAACATGAGACCGTTAAAAAAATACTCATTATAAACATTGATAGCAAAATATACACTTATCAGTTCCTCGTTATTTAGTTTTCTCATTTTTATCTCCTCTCATTACAGAGCCATAAACTCTCTCTTAGTAAGCCCGCAAAACGACTTGATATGTGTTACAGTGGTTGATGATGGCTCTTTATCATAGAGTCTTTTAAGAGTTCCATTAGGAAATCTCTTAATGATTGGTGTCTGGTAGCTAAATAGCGTTTCTACGCCATAATCATCAACCTCTATAATAGCCTTTCCGTAGAAAGACTTTCTGCCGTTTTTTGGTGTTAGCTCATAACTTTTCATTTTTATTCTCCTTTTCTGAAACCACAGTTTATATATACCACAGCGTTATATTAGTAACACTATAGTCATCTTCTGCATCTTCTTCTAGCTCAAATTCAAGCTTAGCATTGGTAACAATATCCTTAAAGGCTGGACTATCAGTATCAATGTAAGTTGGTTCTTCGCCATCCCACAGATAAACTCCGTACCAGCTCATATCCAGAACATTACAATTTTTAACAACCTGAGTGCTACCATCCCTAATAGAATACTCTGTCATATCTCTATCAAAGACATACTTTTTGCCGTTTGGCATTGTCGCAACTAGAGTATTTATCATGCAGTAATCCTTATTGGTTATAGCCGTCATAGATAACATAACTTACACCTCCTCATTCATTGCAAGAGGATCAGCCTTAACAATCTCAAGATCGTTTAACATCTCCTCATACTCAGCCATTGTAAGCATCTGTAGGTGGTACATATCCCACTTTTCCCAAAACGCTCTTATAACAGTTCCTTCTGGAAGCAGTCTATCCTGAGCCTGACCGCTCTCATCTCTACTGTTTGCCGTTGTAGAGAAATAAGGAGTTTGTTCTGCCTTTAAATCCCCATAGCAAACCTCGAATGTTATGGTCTTATCTTTATCATCCTTGAAAGAAATCTCCTCTCTGAACGAACGATTATATGATGCATAACCAGCAACCTCTAGGGCTGTATTGTTTTCATCATAACCAAAACTGCGATTCCATCTAGGTAAAAATCCCTCTTTTGCAGCAGCAATGAGTCCTCTATTAATGAACTCGTCCATTTTATCAAGAACTCTATCGTAATACTCTGCAAGCTCTTCTGGGATAGCCACCCAAGAAGAACAGAAAGGCTTGTTGTACATATGTCTCACAAGATCATTGCAAAAGTGGAAAATATTCGTACCTCTAGTGCTGTCTTTTTCTACGATCCCATAGCAAGCGTTAAACTTATCGAAATCGTTCTTTAGCTCATCTGCACCTTCAATATCAGACCACATCAAAGCCCTCTTTTCAAAGTCATTAATCTTCTTCTTCATTTCCTTTTTCATCTTTGTTTCTCCTTTGTTTTTTTGAAAAATATAATTTTTGTATATAAAAAGACACACCTTACGGTCTGTCTGTAAAAAATAAAAACAAACCCAAAAGGTTTGCATCAATTTATATAAATATAGCTACTTCTAAAACAAACTCTAAAAGCAAACTATAGTATGGAGATATTATAACGCACAAAGGGAATATAAGCAAGTTGTTTTCGCAGATGAGTATTTCTGAAAATACTGAATATTCTCCCATTAAATTATTCATCTGCGAAAATTAAAAGTATTTTAACGTCTATTTTTACATAGGCCATATAAACATACCTAAATGCTATAAAAACCTCGCCACGGTCAAATTTCGCAGGATTTCAAGCACAATAAAAGAGGGCTTTCGCCCTCTAATTATTCACCAACATGATGTTTTCTCGTCCAAGCACCACAAAGCATATTCCATAGAGCAGCTCTATCGTGTCTTTCATCATCATCACCACGAAGATGTTTCATGTAATGATGGATTCCAGAATCAACATATCTGTCTAGTGGTATACCTTTCTGCCAGTTACGAGGTCCATACTTGATTGCACCATTCTCTAGCTGAATAGCGTATTCCAAAACAGCAGTCTCTCTATCTGCAAAATACTCATCTGCGAATTTAGCAGCAGCATTTACTAGGCACTTGTAATCGCCAGAGTTCTGAAATTCAGCAAAGAGTTCAAGAACATCCTTGTCTGTCTTTGAAGTCATAAACTCTGCCACAATATCAAGTGGTAATAGGTCACATCTACCCTTACCAACCTGAATATCTCTTACAGCACCAGTAGAAAACTCCTGTCTTTCACCACTATCTTTGATTGGCGAATCACTTACAGGCTTTTCCTCTTTAGTCGCCTTCTTTGTCTTTTCTGCCTTTGGCTCTTCCTCTTTCTTTTCTTTAGGTTCATCCTTCGCCTTTGGCTTTTCTTCACTTTTTGGCTCGGCCTTTACTTCTTCCTTTGGCGACATAATATCCTTGATTTCATCAAGGTGATCCAGAAGAGCAGTTACAACATTATTGTTGTAGTTGAAGTAATGAACAGGCTTACCCTTAGCGTTTACAAGCGCAAGCATAGGCGTTTCATCAAATGCCAAAGCATAATCAGTATCACCATCAAGGATCAGCATAATATCGTCATCTTCTGTGATAATTGAGCTATCATTTATCGGTGCTTTGTGATGTTCTAACATATCGCCAGAAGCCTTATCTGTGATAAGCACATCAACTTCACCAACACTTGATAAAAAGAGCTTCTTATTCTCATATGAAAACTCAGCCCAATTCTGGTTAGCCCACCATTCGGGTCTCAGCTTATTGTTCTCAATAGCTGGCTGATAGTCCTTTGATAGAACCTTAATGTGTACTCCGTCATTAGCATTAATTTCCTTGATTCTTTCTTTAAATTTTTTAATATCCATTTTATTCTCCTTTCACTTACTCAAAGCAATTATGTTCATGTTCTCTTAAAGAATAATAATTATCAATTGTTACAATAATATGATCCATGCAGTCTATTCCTAGCAACTTACCAGCTTCAATAATTTTATCTGTAATCACCACATCTTCATGTGATGGGCTTGCTTTGCCGCCAGGATGATTATGAGCTATTACAATACCATACGCATTATTCAATAATGCTCTTTTATAAATGTCAGCCATCCTAATAGCACAACCATTAATGCCGCCATGTGCTACTTCATGCAGTCCTATGATATTCATATGCACATCTAAGCAAACTACAACCATCTTTTCTTCTGCACTTGAATTTAAACCATATTCAAAAAGCATATTAGCAATAGTATCACAAGGTGAACTCTTAGTGGTGTATTTTAGCTCTGTTTCCTTCACCAAAACACACTTCATAACATTAAGACTCTTCTGTTGTTCCATTTTTATTCTCCTTTTTTAATATATTAGCCCCACTAAAAGCAGGGCCAAACTTTATTTTTCTTTTTTAGATTTACAAGGCTCTCAAACCTTACATTCTTCTTAGAGCGTTAACAAATACCTCTCCGTCCATATCTGGAGCAATCTTATTGAATAGTCCAAACAGGAAGAAGTTTTCAATATTGCTCTTCTCATCTTTATCTGCCTTAGCATAATCAACACAAGAGGTTTCTATGATTGCCTCTGCAAGATCTCTGAATCTCTGGTCGTCTATGTTTTTGACAACCTCAAGATCTTTTTTCTTGATCATATCCGAGCAGCTCTTTGAGCAGTACACAATTTCTCTGTGGCCAGTAATCTCAAATTTACTTCCACAGCATCTACAGATTCTTTTCATTTTCATTCTCCTTTCTTTTGCGAAACCTTCTCTTACAAAGCTCGATTGCTAGATCCATAGACTCAGAGGACAATGGAGCAACCAACCTGTTCATTTCCTTATCTTCGCTAAACCCTGCACATAAATCAGGACCTTCAAGGATATATTCTATTACTACAACAGAATCTAATCCTTTAGCTATTTCAGAATTATAAGCCTTAAACTTCTCAAGCATAGCCTCTGGCTCTTCATAAAATACCGTTTTCTTTTCTTTAACATACCCATTATGCAGTGTATAAAATTTCTCATATACGAAATCATCTAAGTCATACACTCCACTAAGAGTAGTTAAGGTGTAGAGCTTCTTCATTTTTATCTCCTTTACTTATAAATCTTTCCAAATCTTTCTGCCACAGGAAGAGTATTTATATAATCAACCAGCTCGTGAACACATAACCTAATTCTTTCACCACTACTTAGATTGCTGTTTTTAGCTATCAATTGAGCAAATTTATAAGCCACTAGATGAATCTCCTCTAAACCCAGACAAGGAACATTTCCGTTCTTAACCGAATCATAGATACTATTCATCAAACAATCATCCATTTCAGTTGTGTCAAAATTAGCATAGTTAATGTTTGCATCTGTTAAGTCTGCTCCAAGTAAAGTAGAACCCTTAAAAGAAGCAGAATACAGATTTGACTCACAGAATAATGCATTGGTGAGGACTGAAACATAGAAGCGAGTTCTGTAAAACTCTCCTTTAGCAAAATTCGCATAATTAAAATCTGAATTTTTTAACACAGCTTCTTTCATCTTGCATCCCATAAATGATGCATATGGTGCATTAATAGTCTTTAGTTTAGCCCCACTAAAATCAGAATAATCAAAAGTGGCACTACGAAAATCGCTATATTCCATACAACAATCTACAAAAGATGCATAATATGCTACTAATTTTTTAAGTTCAGATCCTTCAGTAATCTTTGCATCTCTAAAGTTTGTCATATTCATACACACATCATCCATAAGAACACTTTCTATGATTGCGTTCTCGAAATTTGAAGATGTGAAATCAATATCTTTGAATTTACAACCCCTTAGTGTAGCTCCTTCAAAGTTGACTTGTGTCATATCGAGTTTCTTAAGCTCAATATCTTCGATAAGACAATTGCTAAAATCAGCTCTCATAAGAACCCAGTCATCACAATCTTTGTTTAAAAAATGCTGATGCTTCTTAACAGCATCCATAACTTCTTTTTTAGTTATTTTTTTCCTCTCCATTTTCTTCTCCTTTGTTTTTTAAAATATGATTTTATATATAAAAAGACACACCTTACGGTCTGTCTGTAAAAAATAAAAACAAACCTAAAAGGTTTGTGTCGATTTATATTAATATAGACTCTTAAATCGAACTTTAAAAAGCAAACTATAGTATGGAGATATTATAAACCAAAAATAAGGAAACGCACAAGTCATTTTTCGCAGATGAGAAATTTAGTCGACTCATGTAAAAATACCTGTGTGCGAAAATGAGCGACTCATAGACTGCTTATATGTGAAAAAAATAAAACCAACAGATTAGGCCCTCGGAAGAGGGCCTAATCTGATTAAACAAAGTCAGCTTAAATAGTTAGATTTAATAGTAAGTTCTTAATTATTATTGCATATTTTGCTGCCAAACACAAGTCCAAATTCGTTCAGCCATATCCAATATACCTATTAAGTATAAAAACCTCGCTATGGTCAAATTTCGCAGGATTTCTGGCATGCTGTAGCACTTATGTAACCCTCTCTATATAGCACCGATAAATACTCTTATCAGTTTCAAATATGAATTCATAACAAAAGGCCCTCTTAACGAGAGCCTTAATTGTTTTTACTTAACAGCTTTTCTTCTTCTCATAGTAACGATTAGAGCTAGAGCTGAACCAAGAAGAATTACTCCGTAAGAGAGAACTCTTGTAGCATCACCCGTCTTTACTAGGCTTGGCTTTACTGGTGTCTTTTCGATATTAACCTTGTTAGTTGCCGTAGGTGGGTTCTTAACAACCTTGTTGCCATTTCCATCTACTACATACTCCATGTAATCCGCTGTTGCGGTAGCAGTATTAACAACCTCTGCATTAACATCCTTTAGAACCTTAGCACTATATGTAATAGTCATAGTATCGCCAGCCTTTAAAGACTCTACCGATAGCTTATCAAAGCTTACAGCCTTGCCGTTCACCATTACAGTATCTTTCTGGATTTCCATTAGTCCTTCCTGCGCAAACTTATCCTTAACAGATACGTTATGAGCATCAAACTTTCCGTCATTTCTTACTGTAATTGTATATTTAGCAATTTCGTTAACCTTGTAAGACTTCTTATCAGACTTCTTCTCAATCTTTAGCTTTGGAATTTCGTGGATCTTAACGGTATTATTTACCTTAATCTCCTTATCCATACCCTTTGCAATCACGCTTGCTTCGTTCCTAACTGAATTATCCTCATCCTTTAGAACCTTAGCTTCGTATGTGAGAACTACCTTCTGTCCTGCTTCGAGCTTCTCAAAGTTGTAGCTTTCTGCATAATTTACTTTCTTTCCATCAATCTTGATTGAATCCTTGTCAAGCTGCATTACGCCAGCATCAATCTTTTCCTTCTCGAATACATCCTTTAGAACTACGTTCTCGGCAAAAGCGTCACCATTAGTTAGTGTTACCGTGTACTTAGCTACATCACCCTTAATGTAATCAACCTTATCGGACTTCTTTTCTAGCTTTGGTGTTGGAAGCTTCTTGTAAACAACCTCAATCTTGTGGTTATTCTCAATCTTCTTGAATGTATAAGACTTTTCAATCTTATCAGTCTTTACTTCCTTACCGTCAATAGAGATCTTCTCTAGGTAATGATTCTCGTCAGGTGTGTAGTTAATTACTACATCTGTTCCGAATGGTACATCATTTACTGGTGGTGTAATCTTACCTCCAGTTACCTTTGTAGCAACATCAAATGTTACCTTTCCAGTAGCCTCAGAAGGAATATCCTTTGGATATTCAGTAGTCTTTAGATTAGCCTTGTTCTTAATATCTCCAGACTCTCTTGTAATCTCCATATCATATGTGATTGTGAGCGTCTGTGATGTATCAATGCTATCGAGACCTACTTCAAATATTCCCTTATCAGCATCCTTTACAGTTACCTTTGGTTCATCACTAGATGTTCTTTCAGTAGACTTTGAAACAGTAGCCTTGATTGTGTCTGTCTTGATCTTGAAGCCTGTCTGATTTGCATCAGTTACGAGAACTCCGTGAGATACAGCACCAGCATTTCCTGTTTCCTTAACCGTTACAGTAGCCTTGATTACATCTCCAACCTTATAGTTAGCCTTATCAAAGCTCTTTGTAATTGTTGGTCTTGGAATAGCCTCATACTCAACCTTAATCTTGTGATTGTCGCTAATATTTGTAAAGTCATAGTTTTCAGGATGATCAGTTACAACATTACCGTCAACAGTCACCTTCTTTAGCTTATAGCCATCATTAGGTGCGTATTCGATTTTAGCATTTTCACCCTTCTTAACTTCTACGTTAGGAGAGATAGTTCCGTTTACAACCTCTGTGATAACTTCGTACTTTGGAGTAGCTTCTGCATGAGCAGTAATCTTCTCTATGTTATCGCCAGTTGCATCTGCATCATTCTCAACCTTTTCTGTGTTCTTCTCAAAGACAGACTTAAACTTAATAGTTACCTGATCTCCGCCTCTGAATTCATCAAAGAGTACGTTGAATTTACCAGTTGCGAGCATCTATAACCTTTACAATAGGGTTTCCAGAGCCAGTGTAGTTAACTTCAATTGAGCTAGTGTCAATCTTTACGCCATCTTTGTTCTGATCAGCTATTACAAGGTTCTTGATGATTGCATCCTTAACTCCATCATTTCTGAAAATAATAGTGTTTAGAATTGTCTCGCCAATCTTATATTCGCTCTTGTCGAAGTGCTTTTTCAATCTTAGGAGCATTAGTTCCTTCGTAAACAACCTCAATCTTGTGATTTGCTGTTACGTTAGTAAAGCCATACTCACTCTTGAACTGAGTCTTATCTATTTCGTTTCCGTCAACAGTTACCGATTTAAGAGTATAACCCTCTTTTTGGAGCGTATTCAATCTTCTTATCAGCACCGTGCTTAACCTTTGAGATCGGAATCAGTAATTGTTCCGTTTACAACCTTTGTCTCAACCTTATAGATTGATTCAGCTTCTGCTGTTACAGTCTTTGTCTTACCATCATAAACTACCTTAGCAGTATTATCGATCTTAGCAGACCTATTTAGAGCTGTACCGTTAAATGTAATCTTTACCTTATCGCCAGCCTTGAACTCAGCAACAGTTACTGTAAATTCGCCATTATCCTTATTCTGTACCGCAACTACAGGCTCAGATGTTCCGTTTGATCCTTCAACAACAGCCTTGATTGAATCAGTATCAATCTTCATGCTTGTTGTATTCTGATCTGAAATAACTACGTTCTTAGCAACAGATCCCTCTGTTCCATTCTGTCCTACAACAATTTCGTTCTTTACTGTTTCACCCTCTAGGTACTCTTTCTTATTGAAAGTCTTAGTTGGATCAGTAACGCTAGGCGTAGCCTCATAAACAACCTCTACCTTGTGGTTAGCAGTAATATTAGCAAAGCTATACTTATTCTCAAACTGTGTCTTATCAACTTCCTGACCATCAACAGTTACCGACTTTAGGTGATAACCCTCTTTAGGGGAATACTTAACATCTTTATCAGATCCTCTAGCAATCTCCTTCATGCTATCTGTGATAGTACCGTTAACAACCTTAGTATCAATCTTATATACAGAAGCAGCCTCTGCGTGAACATTTTGAGTCTTTCCAAGAGCTGTTACTGTAGCATCATTTACAATCTTTTCGTTCTTAGTGATAGCCTTTCCATTAACTTTAACATTAACAGCATCTCCACCCTTGAACTCAGCGATTGTTACTCTGAAACCACCAGTAGCCTCGTCTTTTGTAATAACAGGCTCAGATGAACCATGATTACCTACGATCTTTGCACTTACGGAATCAAGATCAAACTTTAGAGTGTCATTGCTTACATCAGCAATCACTACATTCTTAGCAACAGATCCCTCAATTCCAGTCTGTGAAGCAACGATTGTTGACTCAACCTTTTCTCCATCATGATAAACCTGTTTATCAAAAGTCTTTGTTGGGTTTTCAACCTTAGGAGCTGGCTCATATACTACATGGATCTTGTGGTTACTATCAATATTCGCAAACTCGTAAGATGCTGGATGATCAGCGGTATTTACCTCTTGGTCATCAACAGTTACAGACTTAATCTGATAGCCAGTATCTGGTGCATAATTGATAGTCTTTGTAGAATCACCATCAATGTTTTCTATGCTTGGATCAATTGTTCCATGTTCAACACTAGTCTTAATGTTGTAAACTTCTGGAACAGGATCAGCAGTAGTAAGAGCGTTCTTTAGACCAGTTCTACCAATTCTTCCAGTAATTTTTACTGTGTAATTAATGGTGAGTGTCTGGTTTGGCTTTAGAATAACTGGATTTGTCTTAAAACCTCTTTTTGTGATTGACTCAAACGAGGTAAACGCTTCTCCGTTAATATTTCCAACTACGCTATCTCTTTCGATTGAAGCAGAATCAGTAGCTGGCTTCTGAATTTCATCTTGAAGAACATAGTTAGCAACCATAGCTGTAGAGCTTGGATTCCTCATTGTTACAGTATATTTAACATACTGCGGATCTTTTTCAGATGCCGATTTAATCTTCTGCACATCAGATGTCTTAGCGATAACAGGCTCTACGACATCAAGTTCATTGTTGATTGTAAGCGGAATTTCCTGCCCCGCCTGAATGTTTACAGGATAAACATTAGTGTTTAGCTTATATCCCGTAGCAGCCTTTAGCTCTTTAACATAAAGCTTTCCAGCAGGAAGTGTTTCACCACCCTTATTTACTCCAGAATACGTTCCATCTGAGTTCTTCTTAATAACTACCGTATCGAGTTTATGCGTGCAGTCCTCGTCAGTATAAACACCGAACTCACATCCTTCTAGTGTCGGCTTTTCGCTATCTGGAACAGTAGATGCTACTACGCTACGCTTTGTTCTTGATAGCTTTTTAGGCTGAGTTACTACGTTCTCAACCTTACTAGTAGAACTAGAAGTTTCTGCCGCAAACGAGAATGATGGAATTAGTATCACAAATGCGAGAACCATCATTGAAATCATTTTTAGCAGTCTTAGCTTTTTGCCATTAGATTGTTTGTTGAATCTCATGTTTCCTCCTTAGTTAGATTCCTTTATTACTTTAAACTACCCACAGTCTTATTAAAGTGAGCAGTAAAAGTCGTTTCTCTGTCGATAACCGACTGTCCTACTTGTTCTCCTGACATTTCTGTTCCAGCAGTTATAATTGATCCGTCATTTAATCTAACGTCTCTATCTGCCGTCCATGTCGTGAACTTGTAGTTTTCTTTAGCTTTCACTGTTGTTTCTGCGAGACTTGCATTATCTCCAAGATAAACAACCTCATCTTTCACGCCCATAATTTCACCACCATTATCAGCACGGTAATGTACGTTTGTTACCCTTAGATGTAATCCAGAAGATACATAACAGCCTGAGTATGCACCTCTTGGTGTTCCATACCACATACCTTTTGTCTCACCGTTTTCAATGCCTGTTTGAGCAAAGAATACTGGTCTGTAATCGTCAGACTCGTCTGTACCATAAACAGCATTATTTAATGTAACAAGATATGTGCTTAGATGATGTACAAACGTATTATTAGCGTTTATAACAAAGTTTTCAATTCTGAATGTCTCTCTCGGAATACCAGCAAAGTCTATGTCATCAATTCCAATCATGAGATTTGGTATTCTAGCCTTATTCCCATCTTTATCTAGTATCTGGGTATCAACCTTGACTTCTCCCCACATAGAACCGTTACTAAACAGTATATCACTAGAGAAAGAAACCTCACGTTTACTAAAATAAAAACTCATCTGGTTGTTAATTTGACGAAGAATAATCTTCTTGTCATACCACTTACCTTTAAACTTAAAATAATCCTTAACAAGAATGTATGTAGAATCATCAGTATACTTGTAAGTTTTATCCGAGAAGTTTGTTCTCCATGCGCCATTAGCAGCAGTGTTCTGCGGATGGCTACTTGGCACTTTTTTGTTAAAGTGTTATATGGATCATTAACAACAAACTTCGGTAAATGATTTGGATCATCAAGTTTATTAATAAGCATTGTGTCTTGAGTAAGGCTCGCATCTACAGTTGATATATCTTTAAGAGGTCTACCGCCTGTAAGGTTCGGCAAGCTACTTACAACACTTGTTACACTTGGCGTACCAGCAAAAAGCTGGCATAACCGAAAAACATCATTATTAGCCCTAAAATGAGGGGCAGTCTAAATCTTCTCATAGCTCTACCCCCCCCACTAATTAGACTCTTTGATAATTTTTAGAGAACCTAGCTGGTTTTCTACACCGTTAGATCCAATGCCTGTTCCGCAATCATTCTGCCACATCTGGTATGAAATCTTACCACCGTGGATATAGAAAGCGAACCCAGTTTTGAAAGTTTCGTTATCAAAAGCATTTCTGCCATTACCAATCCAATTGTCAGCATCTCTTCTTAGCCACCAATCAGATTCACTAACTCCTGGTATGTAGTGGTTGCCGTCAAACCCAGCACCCATCTTAACATATTCAGCACCTGCACCATCAAGATCTACAACTCTCATCATAGTGTCCTTGTCATACAGATCTCCTGTATCGTGGTAGCGAAGTTCAATAGTCATACCCTGTGTCATCTGACCATAATAAGGTCCAATCCAAATATCTGTCTTAGTGATTGAAGCAGCTGCGCTGTCATGCTGCAAGTTGCTTGAACTCTGTAAAGTATATGCAAGTGTGTCACACTTGATAATCATATCTACAGATCTCTTAGACTGTCTATCTGTGAAGTAATTTGGAAGCTTAATAGTATAAGCATTTGTAGTTCCCCATGAATTCCCAGATAGGTTAGAGCCTTTTAGCCCCTTTGGTAATGTAATAAGCGTTTCGCTATTATCTGTATACCACTGATTAGCGTTCTTCTGAATAACTAGACCATTATTTGCTGTAATCTCAGCAACAGCCCTAAGGTCTGTAATTTGGTCATTTCTGATCAAGTGAGTATTTTGTTTAATATACCAATCCTCAGTTACGAACTTTGCGTTCTGGATTGGAATGTTTGGAAGTGTAGCTGCGGAAACAGCCATGATTGAGCTTCCAATAGCAAACACGCTCACAATTCCAGTAACAATTAACTTCTTTAGTCTCATTTAAGCCTCCTATTTGTTTGTTCTAAATCTTCTTTTAAGTATAACACTAGTTATAATAACAGCACCAACGAAAAGCGCCGAATATAGGGTAATATTAGAGTTATCAGACGTCTTTGGAGCATCTGAGTTTCTATTAGCTACAGCAGGTCTATTAGATTCAATCTTAACCTTATTTGTATCAACCTTGCTATCTTTATCGTTAACAACAGGCTTATTTACATCAACCTTGTCTGCTGGCTTATTATTATCTACAGATGGTTTATCGACAGGCTTATCTATGCTTGGTTTATCAGCAGGCTTGTCGGTATTTACACCAGCGTTTGGCTTGTCTCCTGAATTATTATTAGGTTTGTCTACACTTGGTTTGTCGGTATTTGGCTTATCAGCATCTGTTGGCTTTTTCCCTAAAAACATCTTTACTGTATCTCCATCAACTTGTGTTGTATTATCAACAGGCGAAAGAGAGCAATCTTCATTAACTTTTAGCTTAAACGAACCATCTCTTATTTTTCCACGAGTATAGAGATTTGTAACTTCAATTTCAGACCCTGGCAAAGCGCAAACATATAGAATCTCCTTAAAGTACCAGCCATCAGTAAATTCAACTTTGTCATCTAGTCCAAGATCTTTTAGGTATAGCTTTTTAAGCGATTCTTTATCACTATCACTGCTATACTTAACATCTTGATTTTTAATAACACAAATAGTATCTTCAAACAACTCAGAGTTGCCAATTCTAATTTTTAGATCCTCTAACTTATTATCACGATTATTAAAGTAGTCTTTAACAAACTCTTTACCATCTGGCTGAATCTTGACACCATGCGTCTCTATATGTCTAGCGCTAATAGCTTTCATTTTCACATCAGCAAGAATAACTCTTTTGTCGATTGCCTTGCCATTCTCATCATAAAATTGCCATTCATACGGCTTAGCTCTCAGTTTCGATAAGTCTTTAATAAATGGGCCATCATCAGCAAATGCGAATGACGGAATAAGCATCACTATTGCCATTGCTGAAACGATTATTCCTTTAAATAACTTCATATAGTCCTCCTAAAATTTAATTTGATTCTACAGTAAACTCAACGATATTTCGTGAACTACTCCGACCTATAAAAGTCTAAGCTTCTTGCTTCAACCACCACTGCATAGGCTATTCCAAAGGATAGCGATACGTCTTACACAATGTTCACAAGCGTTATTTCGGACAGTTCCTGCCCTAGTTAAAGGATTTAGGCTAGTAGTCTAAGTCCTTCGTTTTTTATGTTTATTGCTGCGTTTAGGTCTCTATCAATTTCAAGACCGCATGTGCAAATATATTTGCGATCTGAAAGCTCTAGTTTTTTGCGATTTCCGCAGCAACTGCAAAGTTGTGATGACGGATAGAACTTATCTACCTTAACGAAGTATTTACCCCTGTCAGATAGTTTGTATTCCAGCATGTTAAGGAACATGCCATATCCGTTACCAAAACCCTTATTTGCCATAGAGCGCATATTTAAGGACTCTACACAAACAACATCATACTGATTGGTTATCTCAGTTGATATTTTGTGTAGATTATCCAAGCGCTGATTGGCAATATGCCTATGGATTTTGTTTACCTTGCGGAGCTGTTTAATATAATTATTGGATTTAGACTCATTCTTTTTAGAACCCTTCATACGAGACAGTCTACGCTGTGCTTTTGCAAGCCTATCATGGCTTTTACGATAAAACTTGTGATTAGTACCCATATTACCATTACTATCCATATATAAACCATTAGATTTATAGTCCAAACCGATTGCATTAGTTTTTATCCGCTATGTAAGTATTTTCTACTTTATCGTATTCAAAAAGCACGGAAATATAATAACTACCATCTCTTTCTTGAGATATAGTAGCGGATTTAATCTTCCAATCTTCGTTAGCCTTTCTATGAATTACAGCTTTTACCTTACCAATCTTAGGAATTTTAATGTATTTATCATCAATGATAACAACTGTTCCTCTTTGATTATTAGTAGTATAACTATTTCTGGCTTTGCGAGATTTAAACTTAGGGAAAACCACTCCGAGCTTTACGTTTATTGTTAAAGAAGTTCTTATAAGCAGCTTGAAGATTGAGTTGCACATTGGCAAGGGCAAGACTATCTACCTCCCTAAGATATGGATATTCATCTTTGTACTGAGCGGGCGTAGTTTGAATACTTTTGCCTGTAGCTTTATAATAAGCAATCTTATCGGTAAGCATAAGATTATAAACCTTGCGGCAACAACCAAAGGTTTTAGCAAACATAATTCTTTGTTCAGTTGTTGGATATATTCTGTACTTAATTGCTTTATTTGCCATCTTTGTCTCCTTGTGACTGTATACAATGCTTAATAATGCCTACAGTAGCCTCCATCAATGGTCAGTAAACAAAAGCTCTGCGACTAAAATGTTTCTTTTCATAAAGATTTGCGTATCGCAGGAAATTTTTTATAATACGACTACTCGTTGACTTGTAAGCATTGATGAACTTACTGTTTTTAATATTAGGTTGTCCTCTAAACAAAATATAAACATGATCCATATCAAACATTATCATCATTATATCATATTCCTGCTCTATTACAAAGATATTTCATTGTACGAAATCAAGAAATGTTTACTTTTCAGGTTTTATTTACGCATAATTGTTATTTATGAAAACATATAAAAAAATAGCCCCTGAAGGGCTATTCGTTATGCGAATATCTCTTAGCTTAACGAAATCAGTCTTGGAATCGCCGTACACATTATTACCTTAAATAAGTAATTCTTTGCAAAGCCACCCTTGTCTTTGTATTCGTTTACAAAAGACTCATAATCATAGTCAGGCCTTATGCCTTTCGTTTCTTCCATCACACCCCAAGGCCCGATATGGTTTTCAATGTGGTACTCCATGTTCTCATCAATAGAGTCGCAAATATAAGTAGTAAGCTCTTCTATGGAATCTGCAATAGAAACATTATTAAGTCTTCCTTCGGAAACATAATCCTCTTTCTGGTTATCCCAAATACGGAAATTCTCACCTTCGCACTCAAGAGTAAAATCAAAGTTCTTAAGATACTCTTCAAAGTTCATGATTGGATGCAACATCTCTTCTTCGTATGCTGCAATCTCACTCATTGTTAGCCACTCTGGTTTCTCTACGAGGCTGTCATAAATCTCCGTCATGGCAACTATCATTTTTTCTTCATCCTTATAATATAGATGCTTATTCTGTCTAGCGCCATATCCCAAGTAATACTCGCAGTCCTCTTTTAGTCTACCAAGGAGTCTGTAGTCATTATCTGTGATTGGCAGATTTAGGATGAATTCCTCTCCAGTTGCAAGTGTTATCTTCTTCTCCATTTTTATTTCTCCTTTACTTTGTATTAAATGATTCACAAGGTTCTCAAACCAAACAAAAAAGACACACCATATGGCCTGTCATAAAAAATAATTATTAATATAGTTACTCTTAAACCAAACTTCAAAAGCAAACTATAACATGAGGATATTATAACTTAAAACAGAAAAACACACAAGCCGTTTTCGCAGATGAGAAATTTAAGAACGCAGTAGATTCTCAATCTTAAAATACTTGTATGCGAAAATGAGTAAAATAGAAAATATTCATCTGCGAAAAAAATGGAGAACTTATTTATAGTCTATTTACATTAAGCCATATCAATATACCTATTAGCCATTAAATCCTCACCACGGTTAAATTTCGCAGGAATTTAGGCATAATAAAAGGGGCTTATAGCCCCTACCATGTTGTTGCAATATCAATCTGCGTTGGATTACTTGAAGCGAAACCTCCAGTATCACATACTATTCCAGCACCAAGACTGGTCTGTACCTTTGACCCCCTTGGCCTTTTGCCTAGATGAGCGGCCACCATTACATAAGGCCCTAAACACTTAACGCCATCAGCCCTTACATTATATGGGTATTCTGATTCGCTAAATCCCATCCTTCTCATGATTGAGACAACTCCATTCATATTTAGGTTGTAATACGTCTCTTTTCCTGATGGGCCTTGTATAGAGCCTCTTGATCTTGATAATCTAGTTCCGCTATATGAAGTCTCAACAATCTCTAGCTTCTTTTCTTCTTCTTTCTTCTTGGCGGCTTCTTCGGCCTTCTTGTCGGCTTCTGCCTTTTCTTTAATTGCCGTGCTTGCCTTCGTCTGGATAACCTCATGGCAATCATTGGTCGTAACTGCCTTAATAAGATGAACACTTAACGATATTGGTTTTACTTTAAATGCAGATCGGCTATTAACTTCTCGTGCATTGTTTATGACCGCACCAATCAAAACAAACAATACAAGCATCTCAATTAATACAATCTTTGATATATTGCTTCTAATTCTTTTCAAGCTGCCTCCCTTCTCCTACTTACCAAGCATGTCAGCTATGCCTTTTAGCCCTCTAATTTTCAGAGGCCTGTTTGCGTTAGCGTGCTTTGTAAGCGTATGCATCCTAAGAGATGTTTGAAGAGAGTCTGTACGGAAGTTTTTCGCATTGTTAACAGCAGCCTCATACTTCTCCTCTGGCGTATTTAGTTCCGCATAAGCGGAGATAAGGTCATCAACAACACCTACGCCTTCAACATAAACTAAAACCATTCTTGATGGTAGAAATATTGTTCCATCCTCCAGTTCGCAAAGTTCGTCAATCCAAGTATAGTAAGAATCTTCCCTTAACAAGAGAGGCTTCCCGATCGGTGGCTTGTTTTTGAATTGACCATCAACATATTCAACTTTTTCCCAATTGAAATCCATATTATTTCACCTCCCTTTCTATTCTTCGATAAATTTAACATTATCTCCATATTTATATAAAAATAGTTTTCGTTTAAGCATATAGACGGCGGTTTTAAATCCCTTAACATCTATAACAACTATTTCGCCATTTTCTATATACTCAAAGTCTGCAATATACTCTATTTCTCTGTACTGCTTGCCATCATGTTTAAACGCTTCTTGAAGCAAATACCTCGGCTGTAATCGCAGATGAGTAATTTCTCCAGCTTTCTCTCTAAGCTTTAACTCAGCATAGAATTCAGCCTCCTTTTTACTATCAAATCTAATTCCATCAAGATCTGTTTTCGCAGATGAATATTTTGACTTCTTTTCGGGTTCGTCTGCCTCTGCCAACTCTTCCATTCGAGTTTTACTAGCAAACTGACTTCTTATCTGTTTTTGAATATGTGGTGGGAACTTATCTATCATACTTTTAGGAATACCCATAACACCTACATAATTATCTTTTCAAGATCGCTAACATACGCTCCATGCCTAATATCCCATTTACAATCAACATAACCCATGTAACTCCAGTATTGGCCAAGCATATATCCACATTTACTTCTATAAAAAGCATGTGCGCTTTCCATATCATTGAAATGTGCAGTAATAAGCTTTACTTCTCCAAGTTCTGCATAAAGAAACATAACTAACCTCAGATTATAATCGTCAGCAATCATCTGTGCCTCTTCAATCTTTTCTTTAATTGATAATACTCTTCTTTTTTCATCTGCAAAATTAATCATATTAATCATTTTTCTCCTCCTTGCTTGCGATAACATCCTTGTAGTCCCTAGCATACCGTAAACCCCAATTCTTGTGCCATAGCAAAACACATCACTAATCAAAGCCTCAAGATCCTCGCTTTCCATTGATACACTCAAACCCATTCCAAGCCCAAGATCTGAAATTATTTCTCCGACAAATCGGTTTTTAGCATATTCGACTATTTTGTCTATACTATCTTCCTCAAATTCAAACTGCTGAGTTGCCACATCTTCCTTAATTTCACTCATTTTCTACCTCCTTTACACAACCATACATTCCGAGTAACGCTCCGCAGAAACATCTTTTCCCAGAACCAGCGAAGCTCTAAATATATACCTCAATTTCCCTTTCACAAAACGGACACTTTATCATCATGGTGCTTTTCCCGTGTCTGCTCGATTTAACGCCTAAATTAATTGGCTCTCTAAATTTTTTCATCATGCCACCTTTTACTCTAGACTACTCTCTATTTCCGCAAGATCTCGCCTATAGTCTCTTGCAAGCTCTGAGAGCAATCTTCTTTCCCCATCTCTTTCCTCGTCACCTTGAATAACTTCTAACGCCTCATGAATCTTATCAATCTCAGGCTTAAGGAAGTTAACAGCGTAATGTTTTAGTTTATCTTCACTAACCATCTTTACCTCCCTATGATAAATGCTTGCCAAGATTACCAGCAGCAACTACTTTATTATGCTCTTCATAGCCTTCTGCCACCGCCATATTAATCTTCTCAAAGGCATCCATAATGCCAATTTGAATCCCAGCGAGAAAAGAGTTCATTGATACGCTGGCGATAATCTCTGCCTGTTCATCACTAAGCTTGAAATCTTCTGGAAGAGAACTAAAAATATAATCATTTAAATCATCATTTTCAATAAATTCTTCCATTAGGGAAACCACCCAATTCCCCAAATCCTCGTTCTCAATGCAAAATGTTGCATCAATATTTTTGTCTTTTGCCATAAATTTTCTCCTTTTACTTCTTGTAGTCGGTCATCTTTAATTCTTCCTGTGTCTGCGAGTATACAGTAAGCATTCTCGACACAGCGTTATATTGTTGTTTTAACATATTTGCAAAACACTCAATAACTTTCTTTCTTTGTTCCATGATCTCTGCTTCTTCTTTCTTCTCGATATAATAGGGCATATCATCAGCATTTTTTGGCTTAGTTGGAACATTCAGCTTGGCTATTTTAGAATGTAGTGCAAGTTCTGTTGTCAATGAAACCAGATAAGAATATTCATTGGTTAGCGTACCGAGAAGCGTTCCTACACGCCCCATATCAGATACGCTGTTTATTCCTGATGGCACTTCATAGCTAAAGTTCTCCTTCGCCCAGTCAAGAAGCTCAAATGGATCTGAATTAATTATATTATTAATGTTTGGTCTAATCATCTTCGTCACCCAAATAATTCTTATAAAAAATACTCATAAAATCTAAATATGGGTATTCCTTTTCGAAAGCTTTCTGGCCAAGCTGTTTTAACTCAAGATCCACTTCTCTATCGTTATGTGGCGTTCTATGTGGACTCATATGTATATGTCTATCATGACATAGCCATATCCATAATCCATATTTTTCAGACAGCTTTCGATCCGCAGTTCCAAAGAATATATGATGCTTATCAAGATTATCCGTTCTTCCCGTCATAAAACACCGTTTTTCACTTTGCATTATTGATTTACTCAAATCATCTTCTCCTTCTTATATACTTGATTGCAAGCACAACCAATGCAATCACTATAACAATTCTCTCATACGAGATTATCGTACCAACAACCAGTAGCGGCTTAAGAAATACGCTTGGCTTTATGATATATACAGCAAGTGCCAGCATTATGTAGCTTACAAGGGCTATAATTACCATCTGTAAAACAAGCCACTTGTAGTTTTCTACATGCTTGTTTGCTATCACTCCCCCAAAGAAAATACAGTTTATATAGATAAAATATACCGCCATAGCGGAAACCATAATTAACGTAATGTATTCCATTTTTTATTTTCTCCTTTCTTTTATTATATCATATTTGGATCAATTTCCCAAGCCTTTACCAGCCTCATGCTCTTTAACTATTCGCCAAATAGACGTCCTGCTAACGCCAGTTCTTTTTGAAATTTCCGCTGTTGTTAAAGCAGTGTTTTCATATAAATCAATGACTTTTCGCTTAGTAAAATCATCTATGCTTGGTCTACCTCTATTTCTCATCGTTTCCTCCTTTAAATTATCCCCCTAAGATACCTAGAACCTTCTGTTCTTACCGTCTCGCCATATACATTGATAACATCTGGCATCATGAAGTATAAATACTTCTTAGCTCTTGTAACAGCCACATAAAAACATCTTCTCTCTTCGTTATCCTCTGGTGAACCCTCTTCAACATTAGAATGAGGAATGACCCCATCTACAACATCTAAAATGATTACAGCCTCATATTCAAGCCCCTTTGCCGAATGGATTGTAGAGATTATCAAATTATCTGTTTGCTCAGACTCATTTTCCTTGCCAAGCACAACCCCATCAAAAAACTCTTGTACTGAGGAATATCCATTTGCAATCATTTTAAACTGTGGAAGAATGTTCTTATCACTATCAAGCTGATCAAGAAGCCCAGCAAGATTAGGCTTTGCCTTTTCTCTAGCAACCTGAATAGAGCGTTCTCTCATACTCATATAGAAATCACAAACATCATCAACTATCTTCGAAAATTCCATTTTGGAATCTTTTAAAGTGTTCCCGTATTCAAGCAATCTTAACAGATCGTCAGTAAACACTTTCTTTTTGCCAGCCTTTGTATATAGCTCGCTTTCATCATATCCACCGCTGGAAATTTTCTCGTAAAAATATAATGCTTTCTTCTTACCAATGTTTGGAACGAGAAGCAAAAGCCTAAACCAAGCAAGTTCATCTCTACTGTTAAACGAGCAACGGAAGAACGCAAGCAGATCCTGAACAATGTTCCTATCCATAAACTTAATCCCACCATACTTATCGTACCCAATGCCATTTACAGTAAGCATTGACTCTAGCATATTAGACGAATAAGAGTGTCTTTCAAGTACGGCAATATCCTTATATGGAACACCATTTGTATGAAGATGATCAATTATACTAAGTGCATACTCAGCTTCTTCATACTGATTGGCTAGTCTAACAACGGACTTTGTAACCTCAATCGGCCTTTGGGCCTTCATCACTTTTTAAATCCCTCTGTTGCCTCAAGCATCATGTTATTCGCAATATCAAGGATTGACTGACCGCTTCGATAGTTCTTATCTACCGTAACTCTTTTGCAATTATCAAACTTCTTATCAAAGTTTAAGATATTCGCTATTTCTGCTCCTCTAAAGCCATAGATTGATTGGGAATCATCTCCAACCACGACAATATTGTCGTTTTTCTCTCTCAGCTTCAAAATTATCTTCTCCTGTAAAGTATTTGTGTCCTGATATTCGTCAACCATCATATAGGTAAAGTGATCAGAAATAACATCTCTCACATCTTCACGTTCTGAGATCAGTTTGTAAAACTTATAAAGTAGATCGTCAAAATCAAGCATGTTGTTTTCTAGCTTATACCTGTAGTATTCATGAGCGAGTTCTTTTACTAGCTTTGGCTGATAAACGCCATTATCTGCATTGCAGTAAGTAGATAGCGGTTTCTCTTTGTTTCTTGCTTTAGATATAAGCTCGGCAATCTTTCCGCTTGGAGTAAAATTCTCTACACTATATTTATCACCAGCTTTAGCTTTTACAAGATTAAGAGCCGTAATCACATCATTTGTTGATAAAATCGAAAAGTTAGGGAATATCCCAATAGCCCTTCCAAATTTCCTGAGCATTTTTACACAGAAAGAATGATATGTGCAAGCAACAATTTCGCCAGCCCCATCAACCATTTTAGTTGCTCTTTCCTTCATTTCATCAGCAGCCTTATTTGTAAATGTAAGCAGCAATATTTGCTCTGGCTTAACTCCCTGATCTATAAGATAAGCAACTCTAGTAATCAACGTGTGAGTTTTCCCTGCACCCGCCCCAGCGATAACAAGAAGCGGTCCATCTTTATGTAAAGCTACCGCCCTTTGCTCATCATTTAATTTATCTATGTTGTTTTTTAACTCATTGTTCACTATTACATTCTCCTTCCGATATGTTCTTTGTGCTGTATTAATGGTTTTTTCTTTTCAAATTTCATGTCAATTCTCCTTGGTTATATTATACCATTTTTGAAACAATTTTGAAACACCTTTAAATAAATTTCTTCAAAATTATTAGTTTGTTACGAGCGCCAGTATGCTCGTTGTGTAGATATGCCCGAAATCGTGCGAAATTTGACCGTAGCGAGGTTTTTAGGTGCTTAATGGGCATTTATACCACCGCTAGAAAAATTTACGAGAAAACGCAAATATTTAGCAAATAGATTTTCGCAGATGAATAATTTGTAAAATAGCGTCATCAATAAAATACTCATCTGCGAAAATATTAGGGTAAAATAAAAGAGGTAGCACTAAGGCCACCCCATTTACTATTTTAAGAAACCAACATACTTATCTTGCAGGCCTCTATTTTCTATATTCTGAACCGTATCAAGTGCAACTCCGACCATAATGAGTATTGATGTTCCACCAAAGCCCATATTCAGGTTTGTAAACTGAGAAACAACAGTCGGTAGTGTAGCAACCGCTGCTAGGAACAATGCACTTGGGAGACAGAGCCTGTTCATAATACCTCTAAGGTAAGACTCTGTTTCCTTTCCCTGCCTAATTCCTGGAATCATGCCTCCAGCATTAGCTAAATTCTTCGACACTTCATCTGGCTTAAAGATTACCGCAGTATAGAAATATGTAAATACGATAATCAGTGCAATATTTAGTAGTCCATAAACATATACTCCCACGCTTCCAGATGGTGATAGATATTTACTTAGGAATATCGAAACACTCGCATTTGGCTTAAAGTATGTAAGTGTTAATGGGAACTGTATAAGTGACAGTGAGAAGATGATTGGAATAACTCCCGCAGCATTTAGCTTCATAGGTATATGCGTTGTCTGACCACCATAAGTCTTTCTTCCGACTACTCTCTTTGCATACTGTACTGGGATTTTTCTAATACCCTGCTGTACATAGTTAATTCCAGCAATAAGGAGAACTACTGCAATCACTATAGCAATCACAGCTACGAATGACAGCTCTCCCTCTTTCATCTTTGACACAATACTTTGTACACCAGATGGAAGTCTTTCCACAATACCTGCAAAGATAAGTAGTGACATTCCATTACCAACGCCAAACTCGTTGATTTGTTCTCCAAGCCACATTAGGAACGCAGTACCAGCGGTTAATAGCATTACTATCATTATCATGCTGATTGCCGACTGATCTACAATGGCTCTCTTGAACATTCCGAATGATAACCCAATAGCCTGAACTAATGCAAGCACTACAGCGAGATATCTAGTGATAGATGCCATCTTCTTTCTTCCTGTATCGCCCTCTTTTGACAGGTTTTCAAAATAAGGAAATGCAATTGTAAGTAGCTGTACAATAATGCTTGCCGTAATATATGGTGTAATACCGAGAGCTAGAACCGTAAAGTTCTTGAAAGCCCCACCAGTAAACAAATTGAATAATTCAAATACTCCCATATTTCCATTAGAGAACATCTGTGTTAGCACTGTTTTATTTATGCTTGGTACAGGTAGGTTAGAGCCTACTGCAAATAGTAGCAGCATGCAAACAGTAAATAGTATTCTTTTTCTTATTTCCTTGTTTACCATATATACCTCCTTACTTAACCAATGCCTTCAAGCCATATAACAGCCCAGAATCTACAAGGAAAAATCCAAGTGCAAATACCGAGCAAGTAATAACAACAATAGCCGTATCTTTAACGATTTTCTTTCTATCAGGAAAAACCGTTTTTTTTACTTCATCTCTTACCTCTTTTAAATACATTACGCACCCCTCACTAGCATAAATACGATAAGCATGATTGCTAAGACCGACGATCCGATCGTAATCTTATTAAGCATATCATCATATCCATGACTTTTCTTTTTACCAAACAGTTGCTCCGCACCCCCAGAAATAACACCAGATAGACCATCTGATTTACTCTCTTGAAGCAATATACTAATTATTAAAACTGCGGAAACTAAAATTAATATAATTTTTATAATCATATGTTTCACCTCTCCTATATATTATATCATATTCAGACACATTCTCCAATATGTCTTATAAAGAAAAGCCCCCATTTAGGGGGCTTGTTTACATGCGAGAATTAGTCCTCAAGCTGCTTCTTGCGCTTCTTTGTAGCTACTAGAGCTGCTCCTGCGCCGAAGAGTCCTAGAGCTGCAAGACCAAGATTGTTTTCGTCACCAGTCTTTACAACCTTTCCATGTCTCTTGTTGCCACGCTTATTAGCCTTCTGCTTTTCAGCCTTAACGAATGAATCGTAATCAGCCTTAGCTACTGTGTAGTCAGCGAGAGCCTCTGCATAGCGAGCCTTAGCATTGTCGTAATCAGCCTTAGCCTTATCGAGTTCAGCCTTAGCTACCTCAAGAGCCTTTGCAGTTTCAGCCTCATGAGCCTTTGCATCAGCAAGTGCCTTTTCAAGCTCTACAAGCTCTGGGAAGTTGTCCTTATAGGTAGATGGATCGTCACGCTTAACTAGCTTAGCCTTTGCAAGCATATCCTCTGCCTTAGCAATTTCATTTACAGCATCTGTATGAGCCTTTGTCTTTGCCTCAACATCTGCTTTAGCTGCATCAAGATTTGCAGTTGCTTCATTGAAAGCATTAGTCTTATTCTCTAGCACTTCTCTTGCAGTGAAGAGTTCAGCGAACTTCTGCATATCCTCAGATAGCTTATCTTCTGCTGTCTTAACCTTATCAGTCTTATCAGCGAGATCTGCTACTGCTGTATCGTATGCTGTCTGCTTGTTATCTCTTTCTGCTGTCTTTGCTGCAACATCTTTCTGAGCCTCAATGTCTGCCTTACCAGCCTCAATGCCAGCCTCTAATGCTGTCTTTGCTCTTTCAATAGCTGCGTTGAGGTTTGCAGTTGCCTCATCAACCTTTTCCTGAGCCTTAGCTGCCTCAGCGTTCATTTCCTTGAGTTCAGTCTTTGCTGTTTCAAGAGCCTCTGTAGTAGCATCAACATTAGCCTGAGCAGTTTCAACTTCTCTAGTTGCATTATCAAACTCTGTCCTTGCAGTATTCATAGCCTGTTCTGCATCAGCTACCATTGTAGCAACAGTTGGATTTGCTGCTTCGTAATCAGTAACAGCCTTCTGAGCAGCGCTTTCTACTGTGATTATAGCATTTAGCTTAGAAGTAGCCTCGTCTAGCGCCTTGTCTGCCTCTGTACGCTTCTGGTCCAGAGTTGCAATTTCCTGCTCCTTATCGGAAACAGCCTTGTTTGCGTTAGCAAGCTGATTGTCTGCATTAGTCTTAGCTTCCTGCTTGCTTGCAAGGTCTGTCTTTGCATCTCTCAGCTCTGGAGTCTCGTTATTAACGAGATCGTTTAGCTTAGCCTGCGCATCAGCAACAGCCTTTTGTCTAGCTGCAACAAATCGTTGAGCTGTGATCTGAACTCGTCGGTAGTCATGCCTTCTCTATAAAGGTTATCATTTCTAGAGAAATTGATTGTATGACCACCAAGCTCTGATGTAGAAGCGCCAATAACGCTATCAGGACCACCAGCAGCTCTGATAATCTGATAATGTCCTACCTCACCGAAGTTTCTGTTACCAGCATCATATTCAGCCTTCTCATCTTCATACCAAGCCTTAACCGCAGACTCAATCGTAGGGAATCCAAATGCCTGACACTCAGAAACAGCATCTGGACCATCAAGATTATCGTCCTTTGACTTCACAAGCGAATGAGCGTCCATATTCATGCAAAGCGCATTTGAAATCATGGAGTAAAGCATCATATCAGCATTAACCTTAGCTGGGGTCTTAGAACCCTTTGGCTGGTCGTTTCTGGCAATTCTCTCATTAACTTGATCAATCATATCCATAGCCCTAAGCAGTGCCTCTGGTGAAGATAGATCCTCAATTCTATACTGCCACCAAGTCTTTACGCTGCCATCTGGATTCTTGTATGTGTTATCATCTTCATCTGTATATGGCTTATCTCCACGAAGCCTAAAATAGTCTTTGATATTTTCATCAGTCGTGTTCTTTAGTACCTGATTCCACTGTGCAATAGTTTTATACTTTGCTAGAGAATCAAGGAACTCGCCACCAGCCTTATTTAGAGCAACCTTTGCAGCTTCAAGTTCTGCCTTTGCATCTGCAACAGACTTATCATACTTAGCCTGAGCTGTCTTTACAGCCTCATTTGCATTATCAAGCTCTGTCTTTGCAGCGTTAACTGCGCTAGTCTTGGTCTCAACATCATTCTTTAGAGTCTTTAGCTCATCTTCTGCTGTTCTTACTGCATTATTTGTATCAGTAAGCGACTGCATCTTTTCAGTTCTGTTAGTTTCAGCACTTGCCCTATCCTGCTTAGCCTGTTCTAGTGCAATCTTTAGGTTCTGGTACTCCTGAACGCTTGCAAGAGCCGAGTTATACTTAGCCTCTGCATTTGCGTATGCACCCTGCTTTGACGTCTGTACGCTCTGCTTGTTTGCAAGAACTCCCTTAGCGGTGTTTAGATTAGCCTCTGCTGTCTGTACCTTTGTTACAGCCGCCTGATACTCTGGCGAACCGTCAGTAAGTGCTGCCAGCTTAGCCTTTGCATCATTTAGTTCGTTCTGCTTGGCAGTAACATTAGCCTTAGCCGCCTCAACTTCGGTCTTAGCTGCTTCTACAGCTGCTGCTGTGTTAGCCCTAACGCCTGTTGCAGCCTCTAGGTCTGCCTTAGCCTTGTTAAGATTTGCAGTAGCCTCACTTAGCTTCTGATTGGAAGTCTCCTGCTCTGCCTTAGCTCCTGCTACAGCGGTCTTATCCTGCTCGATAGTTGCATCAGCGTTTGGATATTTAGCCTCAGCTTCCTTTAGTGCTGCCTCAGCATCTTTCTTCTCCTTGATTGCGTTGTCAAGAGCTGTCTGCTTTTCGGCCTGTGTCTTAACAGCCTCATCAAGAGACGTCTTTGCACTAACCTCATTAGCCTTGCTCTCTTCAAGCTTTCCAGCGTACTTGTTTACAACACCAGAAAATCCGCTTTCAGCATCAGTTTCTGCCCTTGTAAGAGCTATCTTTGCGCTTTCGTGATCAGATAGAGCCTTTGTGTGTGCAGAATCAGTCGCATTATACTTCTTCTCTGCTTCGTTCTTCTTGCCCTGCTCGTAGTCACGATTTGCAGTAGCTACATCAAGAGCCTCCTTTGCCTGAGCCTTTGTCTCTGGCTTAACATGAGCCTTCTCCTGTGTCTGCTGCTCTGCCTGTATTCCTGTGTCAGCAAATACCTGACCTCCCATACCAGCAACAGATCCTGCGATTAGCATAGTGCCTACCGCACCCTTCTTCATTCTTTCCTTGTTCATAATAAAATTTTCCTCTCTTTCTTTTTTGTATATGTTGTGATTTACAAGGTTCTCAACATATAAGTATAAACAATTAATTGGTTCAAATTCCGTTACTGAAAACTTATAAAAAGCTAAAAACTTTTATGTTTCATTCCTGCTTCATCGAGTATGCTTTCGCAATATGCTACTCACAAGTTCTTGTACTCTCCATAGGCGTAAATTCCCGATTAACGCTCGGTACATATCTGTAGTAACCTGAAAGTGTTACGCTACAGATAAAACATTTCCTCCTTCTAAACACATTATAACATACCCATGCGTGATAACCAACACCTTTTTGAAACATTTTTGGAATATTTTTGAAACAAGTGTTCAAGTCTGTGAACAATTATATCATATTCATTCCCTTATTTGAAGATTATTACACAAATGTATTTACAACATATTCGAAAGAAACAGAAAAGGCACGCTTGAAAGCATGCCCCAAATCCTTATCATATAGTCAACTTCAAAATCAAAACTTTAAAATCGGACTATATACAGTTATGATTTTACTTGAAATACTGGCTTTCCGCAAGACCTTCACTAAAAGTTTTTAAATCCATTTTTTAAGAAACTCTTAGAACTTCTCCAAAGCATTTTTAAAAATCCCGTTACCGATACATCATTACTATTTCCAGCATCAACCTTTTTAATTTCTTGATCATCTACTGGTACTAGCTTACAAACAACGACAGCTCTAGCATCTTGAAATTCATATGAACAAGTGCTAAGCACAACATATTTATCAGAAATACTCATCTGCGAATCCGTGTGTATCTGACTATTACTTATTACATGGTCTATAAACTCTTGTTTTTCTGCGCCCTCAAGATGCATTGATTGATATATTTTATCATCTGCGGGAACAGTATTAGCAGCAACTATATCAAGTCTATATTTTTTGCTTGGTGTGTATGCATAAAAACTCTTGTGCTTATCATAAACGGCCTGATTTCTCCAATCAGCAAGTGTTCCAAACATTGAACCATCTTTCATATGATGACCATAGATAATCGTGACAAAATCAGAAAACGGATTATTGTCCTTATCAAAGAATAATGTTCCCGAAATACTATATTTGCCGTCATACGATCTATGTAGATACTTGTCGTTATCTTTAGCCTTAGCTACAGCATAATCAATCCTCGTATCTTTACCATAGAGCCATGCAGAAATTTCTGGATTTACCTTCTGGAGAGCATTAAAGTCAACAGTCTTTTTATCTCTTCCAGCAACCTTACTTACCCCTACTGATTGCTTATATGATTGCCAGTATTCATTAAAACTTTTAGCGATATTAAATCCTGAAAATAGAATAACTCCGATTAACACCAGAGTTATTACTTTACTTAAAATATTTTTCATCTCATGAACCTTCTAATAACACTATAAGCCTTGAACGTAAGACCAAACATAGCACTAAATAGACCAAGCCTAAATAGTGAATCTACATATAATGACATTGCCGATTGAGCGTTCATACCGCCGATAGAAAAACCACCAAGCGGATGAGATATATCTGTCGGCATACCAGCAGACAATGACAACGCACCCTTATTATTAATAATATTAGTAATTACTGGCATTAGTGGCTGAATAAGCCAATTCCAGCAAAGCATTGCTTCAAATCCCAAAAGGGCTATAAAAGCATATTTAACAATTTTTTGTTTATTTATCATGAAGCCACCTCTAGATCCCGACATAGGACTACCTAATTCTTCTCTCTCTTCAAACCTTCTCATCTCTTGATCAAACTGATCCCTGTTATGCATAGCAAAGCCCTCCGTAGTTATTTTCTGCATTATACCAATCACTAAACTCATTTTTCATATCCATAAGCCTAATCTTTTTGTCAGGCCTAGACAGCGCAGCCTTGTATGATTCTGAATTAGTGATAATTCTTCTAAGATGACTTTCATCATATTTAGCAAGAGCCTCAATAGTTTCATTTATAATCATCATCTGCCACTTAGTAAAACTATTTTGAATTGGCGTTAAAACCTTCATGAGTTCTTGTGGGCTTGGAAGCTCCTTTACAACCCTTCTCCTATCATAACCAAAGAAACCAGATATGCGCTCCGTCTTAACTGAACCGCCCTCCGCATACATATCATCAGGAAACAACTTAACTCCATTAAGAACTAACGAAGCCCCTTGTGCGAAATAAGTGATTAACTCTATCTTTCCCACAGTTATTTTATCGAGAAATCCTGCATGATAGAGATGTTTATCGGCGGTTTGTGCAATAAACAGCGCAACGTCTAATGACTTAATCTGACCATCACCTGGAAGTTCGTCCATCAAAGTTGATTCTTTAATAGTTGGCATTATCGACATCTACTTCTTCTCCTTTCTATATAGCTTTGCAGCTTTAACAACATACACCAGACCAAGTATGATTGCTAGTAACGCAAACATGATATAGTTTCGCCTGAGAGACGATACAAGGCAGAACACGCCTGTTAGTATAAACAATACAGATGGCTTGACTGCTAACTTAAAACAATCTTCTTTTTTAAGGCCCCTATTGTCTAAATCTACGTTTAAAATGGTCCATATTCCAGCTATTAACATGCCAAGAAAATAGACACAACCCACAGTTATAGCCACCCGATCTGTTTTCCCAATCATAGACATAACTGTTTGCAAGACCATTGTATTTGTGAATGACACAACTCCAAATACAATTCCTAAAATACCGATTACAATACTAGACTTCCTCATAATTTTTCTCCTCTCATTGTCTTGGTTGTAATTACTTTGCCATCTAATGTACTTTTCCAAGCCTTATCATCAGATAGTTTCATAGCTATTGTTTTTGATGTAGCATCAGAAAACCCATCTAATACCCCATCAATAACAACTCTGTGTTTTTGATTCAGCTTCTTTTTGAACTCTGAAAGCTCGCTTTGCTCAATATAACCTTGATTGGTAAAAGCAGCATCAAGAACAGCCGAACAGGGGAATAATCCCTTCTTTAAGAACGTCTCTTTGAACAGCGGCTCGCCCTCTTTTTCTATATAACGCTCTTGGACGAAATATAGAACCGAATGAAGCATTTGCCTAGACATTCGTTTATTTTCTCTTTTTGAAACAACGTACTCTGCCACATTAAGTATTGATACCGTCATACTACAGCTCCTTAAACTTGTATTTCTTAATGTAATTATTAAGCTCACTTCTAGGCATCTCCATTAGTACCCCATCTTGCGAATTACTATCTATATGACTATTTAGATTATTCGCAGAACGCCTTGCAAGCTTTTTTGGGTCTATAGGTTCTAAATAGGTATACATGTAAACGAAATCATCAACAGGAATGAGAACGGTTGTTACTGTAAGATCTGCATTAAATAAATCATATCCATCAATAAGAAACTTATATTCATCTGGTGAAAGCGTAGCCTCAATAACATTATTAGGTGGTACTGAACCATCTGTGATTGAGCCATCAACTTCACCTTCGTAATTCATAACAGCAATTCTTACATCATGGAAATCCTCGTTAGATGGTGATTGCTCGTCAAACACCGTTCTAAATTTTGTGTTCTTATATTCCGTTTGGAGATAATACACTTTTTTATATTTACCCGATATAGGCTTTATATCTCCCAAGCTGCTCATGGCATATCTGTTGTTCATAAGAACGCCGAAAATTACAGCAATAATTGATACTGCTGTAATAATGAATATCATCTTTCGCTTTTCTCGTTTTCGTTTTCTCATGTTTGCACCTATATAACCTTATGAATATTATATCATATCGCAGTGCCGATTCAAAGGGGTTGTTTTAGCCTCTAGGTTTTCGCAGATGAATAATTTACGCAGCTAGATAAACATCTACGCCTTAAAATACTTGTCTGCGAAAATGACAATATAAAATACTCATATGCGAAAAATATAAGAGCAATAGAAAAGGCCCTCTTTCGAGAGCCAAATCCGATTAATCTTCACTTAGTATTTTTTTCAAACCCTTTTCAGAGGTAGCTATATTATTACACATTCCCCCACAAAATACAAGCCTGATTCTGCCTAGCCATATCATCAATACCTAAACGCTATAAAAGCCTCGCTACGGCTAAATTTCGCACAATTTCAGGCATAATAAAAGCCCTCTAGTGAGGGCTAACTATTAGAAGATTAGGTCATCTTCTCCAGTTTCTTTATTTATCTTACGCTTCTTCGCCATATAGATAGCACCGCCACCAATCATAGCAACAAGTACGATAAGACCAAACATGATCAGCTTGTTAGCAAGTAGGTATGCAAATGGGCTATCTGATACTGTTACATCTGTAAGCACCTTGCTTGCCTCATTACCTGCCTTGTCCGTAGCTGTAATCTCGACCTTCTGGTTAATACCCTTAGTTAGTTTAACGTATGTTCCGTTTTCATCTTTATGTGAATCGAGAACTTCGCCATTTGCTCTAACCTCGGTAACAGATTTCGAGATTGTATCTCTTGAATTAACGTATAGCTTCATAGAGTTTTTCTTATAGATATGATTGGACTCTACTCCTGAGTAAGAAATTATTGGAGCAGTTTTATCAACAGCGAACCAAATATCTCCATCTTTAGCCTTCTTTGACTCTGATGTATTACCTTCTGCATCACGAGTAACAAGATTAACTCTGTAAACGCCTTCCTTCTCGAAGTTTTCCTTTGGAACTGTATATAGTGTAGTATATCCCGTCTTTGATACAGTTACGCCATTTGCCTCAGTAGTCTGATCGTCTAGGGTTACTTCTGCTTTATACTCATTAATTCCACCAACATTCATTTCCTCTATAACAACATCCTTGTTAACAGACTTCTGGTATTTCTTGCTTGGCGATTCCTTGATCACGAAGAGAGAACCAAATCTATTAACTGTAAATGTTTTAGAAAGAGTTGCCGAATTTCCTGCCTTATCTGTAACAGTAGCTTTTACAGTATATACACCGTCATAAGCCTTCTTCTTAGGCATACCTTGGTATTTTCTACTGCCGCCCTGCTCTGTAAAGCTGTCTGAGAATGATGGCTCTTTTGAAGAATCTCCAAAAGACTTAACAATCCCAATATTCTTGTTGGCCATATAGTCCTCTTTTACAACAACTTCTGGAGCGGCCGCATCAGCACTGCCATTATTGGCCTTTACATTAATAGTGATAACAGGCTTTTCTTTATCTACAGTAAAGGTAATGCTCTTGGTTTTCGATTTATTTCCAGCTTCATCTACTGCCGAAACAGTAATGTGATATGTTCCCGTTTCTGTAGCATTAAGCGTATTAGTGCTGTTAACCGCATTGCTCTTAAACGAGAATGGAACACTATACTTCTGCCCTTTTCTCTCTCTATATGCTGTTACGCTAACCTTGTTTGTGTCGTAATAACGCTCATTTACAGATATAGACACACCCTTATTGGTATTGTAATACTTGCCCTCAGAAACGCCAGATAGATCAACAGTTGGTGCTGTGCTATCTTTACGAATGAAATAGAAGCCTTCTCGCCTACATTGCCAGCTCTATCAATAGACCAAGCTTTAACTGTATAATCTCCATCCACAGTATATCCATCAAAAGCATCTCCCTTGCCTTCCTTGATAGTCTTTCCATCCGCAATCACTTCATAGTGGATTTCAGCTACCTCATTTGCAGAAAACTTTGCCATATCTGGCTTCTGATAATGTTTCTTTGCTGTTAGACCGCCAATAGTAGTTATTGGTGGAGTTTTATCAATAGTGAAATGCAGACTCTTTACAGTCTCGTTACCAGACTTATCTACCGCCTTAACAGATACATCATATTCACCTTCTTTGGTGATTGTCTGATCAAGTCCACTTACTGCCGAGCCATTGATAGTCATTTCTTTAGTAGAAATATTAGCATCTTCAACAACAGCCTTGATGTTTACATCTTTGTTATAGAACTTGCCATCCTCTACGCCATTAATATCTACTTTTGGTGCTACATTGTCTTTGTGAATAGATAGAGACTTAACTTCTACGTTTCCTGCTTTATCTGTAGCTTTAACTGTAACATTCCAGAGTTCATCAACTACATCTCCAGATGGCTCATCCTTTAATGATATAGAATTACCCTCTTTGGTGATTGTGATTGGAGAGCTATTCTGCTTCGCAAGCGTAAGTTCCATCTTGTCTATATTTGTATCATCAGTAGTGAACTCAATATCACTTATCTTTTTAACAAAAGCTCCATCAGCAGTTTTAGAATTAATAGTAGGCTTTGTCTTGTCTATGGTGAACGAAACATCTTTCTTTGCTTCATTTCCAGCAGCATCTACAATAACAACCTTAAGGTCATAACGACCCTCTTTAGATATTGTTAAGTTCCTGTTTAAAGCTGCTCCTTTGATATTCTCGCCAGACAGCGTTATGCTTGACTTATCTACATCAACATCAACATTGTCATTCGCCTTCACGCTAAGTGTTACATCTTGATTGGTGATAGTTCCATCTTTAACACCCTTAATATCAAATGTTGGCTTTTCGTTATCAATATTAAAGTGTTTCTCAAAAGTGAACTTTTTGGCAGAATCTTTATATTCTCCGCTAACGATAAGCTTATACTTACCATCTTTTTTTAGATCCTTCAAAGATATATCCTCGCCAATAGAATATTCTTTTGAGAGAATTGACGTTGAATCTTGCTTTACTTCAACTTTAACCTTGTCGCCTACTACATCTTTATCTGTATTGACAACAATTTTTTCTATTGATTGAGCAGCCTTATCTGGAAGCCCTTCAACGGTCACGCCCTTCTTCTCTTCTCCCGCATAGAACATAGTCATGCTTGCAATCAGCACCATAACTATTACTGCGGATAAGATTGTTTTTCTTTTTGTAATCATTACCTTTACCTTTCACTAGTTTTTGGGTTCTAAATTATGCAGATATTATATCTTAATTACGCTCGAAATACAAGCATTCCAGATAAAAGAAAAGACGACCTTAACGGCCGCCGTTCCTCACTAAACCCTAAATCATTTGGGGAAAAACTAATTCTGAGTTAAATATAACATAACTAGCCGAACCATGCAAGTATCAATCCAAGAATGTTGTTTTTTCCTCGTTGCCTGAAAGAAAATCAGTTTTCTCATCTTCAACATCAAGAAATGTTGTCTTTTCTTCGTCATCAGACAAAAACTCTGTTTTTTCATTACCCAACTCAAGGAACGAGGTTTTCTCATCATCTTCTTCTAAGAAAGACGTTTTTATCTTCGTTATCTTCTAAAAAGCTCGTCTTTTCCTCATCAAGATATGTTGTTTGTTCTTTTTCATCAAGAAATGATGTCTTTTCTTCACCAAGCATCTTATCTTCTTCTTGCATCCTTTTCTCTGCCTGTTTATACAGAGCTTCAAGATCTTCAAGTTCTCTGCTTGCATCTGACTTAGCTGGGATAATACTTAGCTCACTTAAAATCTTAACTTCGCCAGTATCACCACCACGATTAATATTTTTTTCTTATCCAAATCATCAAAGACTTTTCTACTTTCATCAAGTTTCTGGTTGTAAATCTCCTGTGCTTGTTCAAACTCTTTTACTCCAGAGATTGTTTCCAGAACATCATTTTTATATAGATGATATAATGCCGCAAGAAAGAATAAAATACCTAATACAAGAAATATTTTACTAACATAATCTAATATCATTACTCTTCACCGCCTTCCTTTGGCGCATTGTATGCAAGTTCAATTTTTTCTTTTGCTGTGACAATAGAAGCTTTAACAACCTCTTTTTTTTCTTTCAATACCTTAACTCTCGTATTTATACTATCGAGGTTCTTCTCAACGCCCGACACAATTGATGTGAGATCTGACTTAGGAATTTTTTGCTCTCTCATTGCATCCGCATTTTCTGAAAGAAGCCCCAAAATTAACTGATCGGAAGCAAGCATAATACTATGTTTATCATCACTATCTAGCTTTTCATTTTCTTTTAAAATATCATTCATGCCTCGTAATAGCTTCTCATAGTCTTTCTTTGATGGCTCTTTTACGATCGCCGAATCATCTTGCATAATATATGCTCTGTAAAACTCAGCCATACTTACATAGATTTTCGCAGATGAGTATTTTTTACTCGCTGCATTAAAGTATGGTTCTCCAGCAACAAGCTTTGCCCTAATAGATTTCTCGCTGTACGACCCAAGAATCTTTTCCCCTGCAATCATAGACACATCTTCTATATCGGCAATATCTTCTCTATGCTCTCCATATATATGAGGAAAATTCAGATAGTTCGTTCTGATCAATTTCCTTACCGTAATGATTGAGCAGTGCTACATATCCAGCAGTTTCTGATGGCTTTACATCAATCGCCTTTATGATATTAGCCTTGCTTGGAACTCCCGACAGCAGTGCTGAGTATCTATTGTTCTTCTGGAAATAAGAAGCAATAAACGAGCCTCCCGCAATAACAAAGCATAAAGTAGATAATCCTAGTAGCGTAAAGAACTTTTTAATTACCTTCTTCTGCTTCTTTAAAAACTTATCATCAAGCTTTCTGTAGTTAAGTAGTGCCTTTTTAAGTTCTTCTGTACTTTGGTATCTCTTTTTAGGATCTTTGTTAGTACACTTGAGGATAATCTTATCTAGTCCAGATGATAGGTTTGGGTTTTGTAGTCTAATACTGAATATATTCTCCTGATACGAAGATGGATTTACGCCTGTTAGAAGCTGAAATAGTGTAATTCCCATACCATATACATCAGTTCTAGCATCTGTTTGGCCCTTACCCTCGTATTGTTCTGGAGCAGCATATCCTTCTGTTCCTAGAGCTGTTGTATCTTCGCTTGCGTTCTCCTTATATTCTCTAGCAATACCAAAGTCAATTAACTTAATATTACCATCTGGTGATAGCATTATGTTTGCTGGCTTCATATCTCTGTATACAATGCCCTTGCCATGAAGATATGTCAGTACATCACATAATTTAATTCCCCACGACACAACGGTATCTTGTGCTTGTGGCCCACTAGAAGTGACTACAGTCTTGAGGTTCTCTCCCCTGCACGAAATCCATGATTATATAAAAGAATTTTGGATCTTCTTCAATACCTACAATTCTTGGAAGCATAGGATGGTCTAAATTCTTCATAATAGAAGCCTCAGCCATCAGCATAGATGTTGTTTGAGATGAACTTTTTCTCACCTTTTTAATAGCCCACTGCCTATTAAGCTTCTTGTCTAATGCTAAGTAGATAGCACTATTCATACCTCCAGTATTGAGAAGCTTTAATATTTCATATTTGCTATCTATTATCTCATTTCCTATTTTGGCCATTATTTTTCCTTTCTATTGTTTTAGTTATCTTATCTACTAAATTTTTCGGCACATCACTGCTATTGCAAGATCCGAGAAGCTGAGCAATATACGGCGAGCCTTCATTCATCTTTAGTTCGCAGCAATATCCTTTCCGCTTATAGTCCACATGAAATATAAAAGAATTTCCGCTCTTAACAAAATCATAGTACGAGCGAACGCAGTTTTTCATATGCTTGCCTTCCTCAGCTAAGAGATGTTCGCTATCAAGAATAGTTATATTAAGAGACGACTTTTCCAGATTCTCTTTTACATGTTTCCATTCTTTAGTTAGCTTAATCTTCTTTTTGCTAATTTTGTTTTCCATCTCTAAATATCTAGCCAAAACTTCATCATGATAGCGTCTAAGTCCATCTATACTTCTTGCCGAAACTTCCGATTTTTCTTTTAGCTTCGCAAGCATATTCATTGTATCTTTAAGAAGGCTCATTCCCATATAAAACCCATCTTCTACATATTTTTCTGGTAAACTTATCTTACACCTAGAAACAACATAACTTGCGTATATATAAAGCCAATACTCACTTCTATACGTTGTTGTTTTATATTTAGTGAAATACTCCTTTCTGTGAACCTGAGAGTACCAATTTATAAATCTAACAAATTCAACATCAGTAACCTTCTGATTTACTTTTAGTATAGCTGCAAGTTCCTTAAACGAATACTTGTTGATTTTAACATACTTAGTTATATTATTTAACCTTCTCCATTTATTTAGCAGCACTTCATTTCGGCTACTATGACCCATAACGTCTTGGTATGTTAGTGTTTTATTTTGCACCTTATCGTATTGCTCGCTTTCCCTTACAAGATCTCTAGCAATTAAAAAGTCTTTGCACTTTAATATTAGAGATTCACTTGAAGGCAGATAATCAACAGGCATACTGATTGGCAGGCTAATAAAATTGCCATTCTTCATCTTTGTTACAACTGCCAGATTATCGAAATAAATAAGCCTTATGGAATCAGCCCCATAACTCTTTGTTCTTCTCATATTCACATAATCCATGATGACATTAAGATTATTCGCCTTATAGGTGCAATCATATTCTTTGATTGCCAAAGAGCTATCAAAAAACTCATATACGATAATTTTGTATGGCAATAATAGTTCACCCTCGTCTATATCATATGGCGATAAAGCCTTTCTTATCCCATTTACCATATCTTCAATATCATCACGATCTACCTTGACTAGTGATTCGTCTGTATTGATTTTATAAAGGAAATAATAAGTATCATAATCCAATCTTAATGGCTTGCTTTTATTTAGAATGTCTATAATTTCTTCTCTAAACATCTCCTTCTCCTTTGTTTTATTATATCATATCTAGCCGATATATCCAAGTTGCTACACAAAAAGAAAAACCCCTACTTTGAGGGGTTAATTTCTTTCAATTCTTTTAGATGTTCTACCAGATTATCTATATCGTCTTTCGAGAAAACATCATTATTAAAAATAATGTTTACTGACCCATTTACGAATTTAAGTTCTGGCAAGAGTGGGTCTCGGTGCTTGTAGGATATTACCTCAATGTCAGGAGATCGTTTGACATCAACAGTATAATCACCCTCCTTATACCGAGCTAGTGTCATATCACCAATCTTTCTTCTAAGCATTAATCCCTCCCTTCACGGACTCTTTCATGTTTGTAATGAGTTCGTCAAGACTACTATAGTTCTTTCCCGAAGCAAAGAACTCAGAGGTAATTAATGCACAGAAGTCACCGACAACATATCTGTCATCAGTTTCAGGGCAGAACTTCTCAACGCCAGCTTCTTCTGCTAAACGATTGAGCATTCCGCAAGATCCAATGGCCACTTCATGAGCATCTCTTCTCTTTTGATCAAGAGAAGCTATTCTGTTAGCTCTTTCTTCGCCATCATATCTTACAGAGATAATAGCCATCTGAGTCTCCATAGAGTACACTCTGTTAACGTACCCTGGAAAACTCTTCATTGCATCTGCAATCATTTCCAGCACAAACTCGTCATCTGCAAAATAGTTAACCAACGCCTTATAATTCTTCTTCATCATTTTTATTTTCTCCTTACTTAAGATACAAGAATAAACATACTGGGCCGCCTAAAAGCAGCCCCCAAAACAAAATTTTAGCCGTCCAACAGCTCACCCGTGAAGGTGGCTTAAAATAATGCTCAGTATCGTAAAGAGCATTATTATCCTGTCTTATTAGCGTAATATAAATATCCGCTACAATAGAAAGAACGAATAGCCATGCAAAGAAAAACACTATTATCATTTTTACTTCTCCTTTATTCTAATAATAACTTTATATAAAAAAGATACACCCGAAGATGCATCTGAAAACTAAAAAACAAACCTCTCGGTTTGCTGTTGTTATTTATATAAATATAGTCACTTTTAAATCGAACTTTCAAAACTAACTATAGTATGCGGATATTATATCTTAAAAACAAAAAACACGCAAGTCGTTTTCGCAGATGAATAATTTATAACTCAACACCTTAAAAATACTTGTGTGCGAAAAATCGGCAAGAGAAAATACTTGTCTGCGAAAAATACAAGAGCAACAAAAAAAGGCCCTCTATTGAGGGCCAAAAAAACATGGTATGTTAGCACGTTTTTTTTAGTTCGATTACTTGATTATTATAGAACATTTAAACGAAGAAGTCAAACCTAAACCCGCTTAACCATACCAATACACCTATTTACTATAAAAACCTCGCTATGGTCAAATTTTCGTGGTTCTCGCAGGTTTAAATCTCTATTAGTATACCCGTGATATTGTCAGTTTCTCCTGTTTCTTTTGACATAATGACAAGCTCGGTTAGTTTTTCTTTTGTATTTTTCTTTTTCTGTCTAATGACTTCTTCAATATCCTCAATCTCTATGCGGTTATATAAGCCGTCCGAGCAAAGAAGGAAGAAATCACCATCTTTATATTTGCCCCTAAAGAAATCTGGCTCAACGTCACTACTCATACCAAGGCATTGTGTTAGCGTATGAGACTTCTTATCGAGCTTTGCTTCCTCGATTGTCATGTTACCAGCATCTATTTCTCTTTGAGCTAGTGTCTGATCTTTAGTAATCTGTATTGGCTTAGAACTAAACTTATATACTCTTGAGTCACCTATATTAGCAACTATATATTCTTTATCTTTAAGAATAATGATTGCAGCAGTCGTTCCCAGCGAGCAGAGGTTCTCTTTCCCATAAGAATATATCTCATCATTAATATCTTTAAGGGCCTTATTCAGCGAATTTTTTATCTTCGTCTGGCTATGAAGCTCTTTGATGTTATCCTCAAACCAGCGTTCTAGTATAACCTTAACTTTTCTTGAGGCTTCGCCGCCCTCGTCAGTACCACCCATGCCATCTGCGACAACGGCAAGCAAAACCTTATCTCCATTTACCACTTTGGGAATAACAAATTTATTATCCTGATTATATTCCCTTTTATTCTGATCTGTAATCGTAGATATTTTCATTAATTACTCCTTTTCTTATCAACTACAGCCACAACTATAGCCAGAACTATAACAAGTAGCTCTATTAATGCAAGATCAAACTGCAAGAAGAGCAGAATACCCAATATTGGAAACATCATAAATAATGCTGCAATATAAGCTATACAAAAGCCAACCATACTCTCGTCAGGATTTGAATTAACTCTGCGCACAGTAAGAAGTAAATAAGCTAAAGTAAATAATTCAATTAGTAGCATTCTCCTTAACATGGTTGCACTATAGCCAGAACTCCAAACTATATAGTAAGCAACTGATTGTAGTATAAGCATCAAGCTGCTACACGTTAACATTATTTGATTTTTCTTCATTTAACCCTCCTTCCTAGTAACGATATATAAATTTCTTATTTGCGAAAATAATCTCTTGGCCATCTTTAAGCTCAACATCTGTATCAGCCATAAGCTTATTCCCGTTTATGAATGTTCCGTTAGTCGAACTTAAATCCTTGATAAAATACTTATCTCCATACTGAACCACTTCTGCATGATGTCTTGATACAACCTTATCAGCTATAACCAAGTTACATGTTTGGCTCTTACCAATCGTAAACGGATTGCTTGTGACCTCATATACATCACCAGTGCTTAAATCCTTAAGGATTGGGTTTTTATCGTTAGCTCCGAGGAAAGTTGTTTTCTCCTCAGAATAAAGAGGTTCTTTCGGTCTTTCTGGAACTTTATCAACCTCCCTTTTTTCATTTTCTTTAAAAGGTAGTTCACCACTAGCCTCAGATGCAGTAACTTCCTCTCCAACCTCTTCCTCTTCAACTTCTCTTGCAACCTGTTCGGTTAGCCCGTATTTATCTTTTATACGCTCAATGTCGGAAACACTGTCGTATGTCGTACTCAGCATATCTTCACTCAAAGCTATGATGTTTTCGTCTAGGTCTTTAGGTTCTAAAAAACTTTTATCCATCTATCTACCTCCTGACAAACTCATTCATTTTATTGCAAACATTTTTGAACTCTTTTTTATCGGTTATTTCGGTTAGCTCGTAATCATTGCCTTTCTTTTTACACTTATAAAGATAAACAGATTTATCTTCACCAAGAAAAGCCGCATATCGCTCTCCGTCAACCATCAAGCTTCCAAGTATCTGCGCTTCAATACTTTCGTTATCATAAAATCTTAGTGTAACCACTATATTTTCCTCGCTTTCTTTATGATTGGTAGCTTATCAAGATCATTATCCTCAGCATAATAACCGTCTATTTTGCCCTCTATCGTTATGTTCTCCCCATCAGAGAAACTGTCGCTGCTTTCAAAATCAACATCAATAGAACAACATCTAGCAGCATCATAAAACCTAATGACCTTACCCTTGCCAATCATATAATATGTTCCATGTACCTTTAATACATCTCCACGGTATTTATCTATATTAGCTATTATCCTAGCCACTTCACTATACTCCATATTTTCATTCATTTTAGACAAATCAATCTGTTTTGCCTTTTTTATATTATGGACCTGTTTGCTTTGACACGAGCATAGACTCATAACCATAATAGCTATCACAAGTGTTACGATAGCTTTTTTAATGCTTGAACATTCCAACATCATTCAAATAAAAATACCCTTCTTTCAAGTTATCAGGCAGATTAACAACAAAATACTGTTTTCCTGTCTTTTTAATTGGATCGTTCAGAACAGTTATCTCCGCAGATTTAAATACTTTAGTGTCTGCCTTAACTGTTACAGTTTTTGTCTGCGTACCTACAAATAGCGTTAGCTTGTAAAACTTATTCTTTTGAAGCCCAACCAGTGCATTTACATCTGTATCGACATTGCTAAATGGCAGCTTCTTCGAATTATTAATTTTGCTTATTTCTAATTGCTCATCAAGATCTGGGCTGGTAAAAACAGTAGTAACTTGCGAACCAGAACATACATTTTGAGTAGATATATACATAGAGCTTTCATCATCACCAAGAGATACTCTTGCACCAATAGTATATCCAAGAGACTTAAATCTCTCTAGTGTATATTCTTTAGGCATATCATCTTGCTTTTTGAATACCGCAACTAGTGGCGTTTTACTTGTAACTCTAGGCGTTATCTTATCATAATCTATTTTTGTTTCTTGTTATCCACATTAGCCCACCATAAACTCCTTGTTGGATCATGATCAGTTGAAGGTTCTTCATAACCTTGTACTGATCTATTTAATGGTGTGAATGTATCATCTGTATTCTTAACATAAAACCCAAATTTGTTATTCTCATAAATCTCATCAAGTGTATATTTGATTGCTTCGCCCTTCTTTGTTGCGACCTTATCCTTACCGCAAGCTGCAAGCGATAGCGGAATTGTTAATATCATTAGTATTACTAAAAACTTCTTCATTTTTTCTCCTTTTAAACAAAGCAAAAGAGAGGGAAAACCCTCTCTCATGCCCGTACAAAATCATTATTACTAAAACAAAGGAAGGGCAATCTTCGTGGAAGTTTGGCATCACGCCTGTAGGATGTTGCCCGCACCCTTAATTTTGATACTCCCCACAATGGAGGATTCTTGCTTCAACGACCATGAGGACAATTATTGCTTGGTTTTCGCTATGTCCTATTATGATCTCCACAAGCGTAAATTCCCGTATACCCTACGGTATTCTTTAGGCTTTGAGCTATTGATAACCCTTTGCCTACTCATATTATAGCATACCCAGCTTACTTTCCCAATAGTTTCTTCTTTCTTTTTTCAGAAAGTTTCATTGGAAGTCTGAATTTCATTTTTCGCCTCTTTTTCTTATATGCGAGATATTCTAAAAGAAACTCTAAGAATGACTCGTTATTTACTCCAACAATAGCGAAAAGAACTACTGGTATAACTAGTATTATGTATGCCACTATTTTTACAATTATGTCATATGGATAGAATATGATCTTCCATACAAGTGTAAGAAGCAGCCCTATAACCACCGCTTCTATCATATTTCTTTTTTTGAACCGTCCTCCAAGAACTCCACCATCATCTCCTATATTGATTGGTATGAAATATTGGGCCTGTTCGTAATTGTCATCATCATACATATTAGTCTCCTTAAAAGCAAAGAGAGCGGAAATGCCCGCCCTCTCAGCTCGAAAATAAAAATGAAAAACCAATCTTTTGTCTACTACAAAGAAAGGAGTGGACCTGAGTCCATATTCATTATAACATATCAAGCTTCAAATCCAATAGGTTCTGGCAACTATTTTCTAAATCCTTTACCTTTTTCGATCAAGGTCTCTGGATCTACCGATACAGCAGGATTATCCGCTCCGTTTCCGTTATCTCCCTTATGAACTCGGAAATGCAAGTGATAACCGTATTTACCGTCACCATTACCAACATTACCAACTTGCTGGCCCTTCTTTACTGTCTGCCCTTTAGAAACTGTGATTGCTGACATATGGCCATATAGCGTTGAATAACCATTAGGATGAAGGATTATTACATGCTTTTGGTAGCCACTACCAGAAGCAGCGTAAACAACTTTACCATCTTCTGCTGCATAAACAGGCGGCGTTTTAACTCCAACGGTAACCATATCTAGTCCATCATGAAAACCTCTCATGTGACCTGGTCTCTTACCCCATCTTCCATCAGACGTTCTTGTCGCAATAATGGTCCAAGATGCATTGCCGAGTGGATTTCCAAGCGTACCAGAGCCAACTGTTCCCATTAACCCGCTTCCGTCAGCACTTCCTTCACCGCTTCCATAATCATGATTGCCATATAGCATCTCCATATGATTGTCAGCAGTAGTCGTTACAACATCACCAACTCTCGTGTCTTTACCAGCAAGCAGTACACCGTCCTCAGTTTTATATATATCGTCTGGATTCATCCCAAATACGCTAGACATAATCTTATCTGATGAAGCTGGTTTGATTTCAACAGAAGCATAAACCTTTTTGCCTTCGTCATTTTCAACTATATCACCATATACAACATCATAAAGCTCTCCATTATGGCTACTTAGTGCTTCTTCAAGGTCTTTCTTTGGCTGCGTATGTCTACGCCACTCTTGATACTTAAATTTAAGTCTATCCCATGTAAAGAATTTAACTGTCCTATAAGCCTTACCATACCATGTTTTTGGTTCTTCTTTGTCAGACTCAATTTTAGGCACAGGATATAGCTGATCTTCCTTTACAGAGAACGCCGCAAGTATTAACGCCATCTGCCTTGATCCAGCACCTATATTGCTTGGGTCTCCACTACCTCCAGATGAAGAAGCTGAAATACCACCGCATTGTTCTAGTATAACTTCTGCTCCAGCATATCTTGATGCCAAATTCGCCTTCTGAACAGAAGGCCTTTCTATCAAGGCTGCGTAGTTAACCGTGGCAGTTAGCGGATCATCACAAGCAGCATACTCCTTATAGCTCTTTATTAACGGAACAGAAAAGAAACCTTTCGCATATGCATTTAGTTTTTTTGAATTGCCAAATGACTTATGCTCTCTACCCTCTTTAATTTCATATATACCAAATTTTGCTTGGAGTGAAATATCATTAAAATCTCCACCCTTTTCTTTTATGAAAGCACGAAGAGCTGTCTCACGTCCACCAGTCCATTGTCCTATTCCTTTAGAACCATGACCGTCACTAGATATAGCAGAAGTATTCCATCTTGACTCTTGCCAGTAGTTACCAAGCATACCAGCGGCTGCCGCAGGGCTAAGCCCACTAGATAGCATAGTCTTATATATCTCATCTAATTTAGACTTATTCTTTTTATATTTAGCAAGAGCAGCCTTCTTTTGAGCTTCAATCTCTTTAGATGGATAACCAGATTTGCTTCTAATAGCCGAAAGCTTATCAGTCGCACGATTGTCGCTCGTCTTTGCAGTTGATACATCAGCGCTCTTGTCTGACGTATCGCTAGAGCCATCACTTCTTCCAATCAAATGCTTTTGCTTCATTGTTTCGGAAATCTTGACAATCTGCTTAGCGCCCCCATCATCAGCATTTATTATCTTAACTATAGATTTGGCCGCTTTGCTTGTATCAGATTCTTTCTTTAAAGCTTTATATTCAGCCTTACTAAGTTTATCTTTGGCCATAACATCAAAATAAGCTGCCTGATTAGATACGTCTGTAGCCTTAGTCCTAAGTTCACTACCATCTTTCGGATCAAACTTTTTTTTGAGCCATCTCTCGTAGCCATCTTTATCAAGCTTTATAATACCAACCTTGGTTGTAGCATCACCCCTAAGACCGTCACTACCAATAGCGTCCATATTATAATCGGATTTAGATCCTGTGTAATAAGATGCAGCAGCCATAGCTATAAGAGATGCCGTTTGCGAATATCCCTTTTTCTTTAAGGCATCATAAAAAGCATGTTCTGTTTGATATTGAGCATCCATGTTCTTTGTTTGCTCAGCTCCGAGAAAGTCTGAGGAGTCAACTATGTTTGCTTGCGTTGCTTCATAATCGACCCCATCAGCCTTTGCTTTTGCTTTTATCTTATCGTAGACAGCTTCATGCGAATCTGTTAAATGAGAGCTAATAATATCAGCATACTCTTGTTCTTTTTGTTTGATTGAATCAGCATTAAGCTCTCGCTCTATCTTTTTATCCTGAATCGGATCTATCTCATCATCAACGTGAAATATTACATTCCAGAGAAGATTTGGAAGAGACATAAGAAGTATTGCTGGAACAAGGATAAATATAATCAAGAATCCAACAATAAGTTTCTTACCCGTTTCGGATTGAGCTACTACAACTGCTGCTCCAATAGCAAGACCTACTGGACCAGCCGCTGCACCGCCTTTAACTGTAGCTGCCTTTGAACCAGCACCAGTAGCCGCCTTCTTGGAAGCTCCCTCAGCGGCGGCCTTTTTAGCACTTTTAGCTGCGTTCTTGGCCCTTCTTGCGGCATTAACAGCTTGGCGCTCTCTACCAGCACTTTCGTTCATGTTGTTATTTAAATCGCCCACGCTGTCATCCCCCTTTCGTTACATTGCGAACTCTTCAAACGCATCCTTTGTCTTGGAAGTGGCTTTGGCTTAAAGTAAATCGCATTTGCCTGATCTGGCGTTATGTTGCCATTAGCAAGCGAGTTCTCAAAAGCTCCAGCACCTTCAAGTTCTATCATAGCTCTTCCATCAATTAATATAGCATCAGCTCCATTGACTACACCCTTTTGTGCATCAGAAACCCAGTTTTCGTTTTCTGTAATAACTCTAGGGTCTAATGAAGCAACCTGAACAGCATACATTGTTTTACCATCAGCATATACTGGCATAACACCGTGAGAACCGTCTGCATTACACATTTCGTCTTCTGTGTTTGGTATAACTATTTTGTCATAACCATCAAATGAGCCTGTAATATCATCTCCTCTTTTAAGACCAAAGATAGCCTCTCCTGTCGTATAGTGACCTAGTGCATCCTTTCCAGAATCATAATTAGCTGTCGAGAATCCATTAAGCATATTATTACCATCACCAGTATATCTACCCGCAAATATATCATGTGCTGGCGTTACAGATGCAGCAGACGAACCCATAACAATTTCATTGAGATCCTTACCACCGCCATAAAGCGTAGTTACTGAATCCCCAAATGATGTAGACATTTGGCTTTTAGCATCATCTGAATACTTGTCATAAATGCCCTGCATTTCTCTATTAAGAGCTTTAGCACCAGCAGCACTTCTTGCCGCCAGTATAGGCGAATTATCTCCAGACCCTGCAAAGAACCCTGAGTAAGTACCATCACCATTAGCTGTAAAGTTAGCCTTGTCAGCCTTATCAAGCTTATTAAACTTATCCTGATCAAGAGTTCTCATCATACCGCCGTTATTAAATTTAAGTGATTGTTCGCCTCTACCTATGCTTGTAGCAGCCTTGTTGATTGCATGTTCATTACCGCTAAGACTTTTAGCAAGTGCTGGGTTTTGCTTTTTAAGGTTATCCATAGCCTTTTTGTAAGCACCTTCGCCTCGCTCAACCTTGCTTGAGCCAAACGCTTGTCCACCAGCAGTCTGGCCAAACGCTTTGTTTGCCTTAGACATGCGGTCTGCTGGGTTCGTTTTCCCGAACTTACCACCACTAGCAGTTCTAAGAGCCTTGTTAGCCCCAGTAGCAAGCTTAGATAGTCCGTAAGCCGTACCAATAGCTCCTCCAAGCGCCCTTCCAAGATTTCCACCAGCCTGAGCTGTAGATAGTCCTAAAGCTCTCATATGCTGGTCTACCTTTTGACCAATTGTGAGCCAAGCAACCAAAGCAAACATATATACAAGATATGAAGTCATATTCATCTTTTTCATGTTGTTGATTCCGAGGTTGCCAAACGTGAACATTGCCCCAAAGAACGAATTGAGGAAGAACGCATTTAATATCATTAACATGAATTGTGAAAACACCATTCTTACCCATGAAGAAAATACTGGCATAGTATCTTTTGAGCCAATACCTATAAACGGAAGTGGCGCTGTGTAAAACAGAACACCAAGAAGTACATATCTCTCAACCATCTCTAATAGAAGCTTAAAGAAATTTATTATGATTGCACCAAGACATATGATACAGATAAGCGTAAAAAACAAAGTTCCAGCAGTTTTATCTACTGCGGCTACGCCCTGATTGGTAACATCCATATATCCACTTACCTTTGACGGATCAAAGAATGAAGTTGTCGCACTTTCTATCGCCGAGTTTACCGCCGCTGTATTATCAGCTAGTGCCTTTGTGGCCGCAGCCTTATTAATCCCAGACGGATTCATGACGGCCGTACTCATTGCGACTTTTTGAAACTCTATGTATATAGTATTAAAAAAATACTCAAATATAATAAATAACCTATACGAGAACATTATACCAATCATGCTTACAACGAATCGTCCAAGCACCGTTATTGGATGATCTGCTCCCTGCACTCCCGCACCAGCCTTAATAAGAGATAAGACAGTTAAGATAATTAGTATGGCAATGGCCACAATTATCATTGTTGTCTTAAACGCCGCCACGGGAAAAATAGCATCAAATAAATCAGTAGCATTAGCCCCAGCAGTTTGCGAAGTGTCACCAGCGTAACTTGCTAGTGTTTGTGCTAGTGTTGGAGAACTAGGACTTGCCATTGTTGGGAAATTCGCTCCAATATTTATTCCAAATAATGCTATGAAATTGCCTGCGAGCGTCTTGAAAGCCATCTTTAAAACGCCAAGCAATACATCAAATATACTGCCGAGAATCCAGCTCATTATTTACCACTACATGAAACATGCATTTATGCATATTTCATGACTCCTTTCTAATATTTTTATTCTTATCAACAAATTTACTCATAACTTATTTCATGAAAAAGGCCAATGGGATAACCCCACTAGCCAGAATTGACACTCCGCACGACTAAAGTCGCTAGGATTCTTGCTTCAACGACCCCCACATTGCTACAAGAGCTTTAGTTTTACACGGTCTCCACAAGCTAGATTATACTGTTCCCGCATGCCCTGCGGTGCAGTTTAAACGGATATTACAATTAGATTGTTGTGCTAGTCTGACCAGCGCCGTTGTTACCGCCAGCAGTCAGCTTAGCTACGGTTGCTGCAATGAGTCCGATTAGATTAATTCCGATCCAAGCTGCAACTACTCTCTTGATTCTATCCTTAGCCTGTCTTGCAGACTGTGGATCACTAGATGCACCATACATGATGAATCCGATTAGTGCTACTAGGAAGAACACAACATTAGCTATAATAAGGCCCATGCTGAACAAACTCTTACCCATTGCCTTTGCTTGACCAGTAAAGTCTACTGCCATGAAATTTGCTACAGTTCCCACCATAGCTCCAGCAGCTCCGCATCCACCAAGCATCTTCTTTTGTGCAGCAGATGGATCTACCATTGCTGTCATTAGTTCAACCTTGGTTTCATCTTTGATTTCTACTGCAAGCTGCTTCATTTCACTGAAACTTCTCATATACTTATCCCTCCTTAATTTTTTTAAAAATATGAGAAAAGCAGGGCTTTTGGCCCTGCTAAACATACTATGCAATTATTATTACATATAAAATTGAATTACGCAAGAGTTATTTTATGATAAGTATTATCTTACGCTCTGTTTCTCTGTGTGCTTAATTGATCCCCAGAGAAGCAGGTTTTCCTCATCCTTACCTACTATAAGGATAGATACAATATCGCCAATCTCTGGCATTACCATTCTTGGGGCTTTACAGAACACATCAATAGGACCTGGGAGGGAAACAAACACTCCTGATGCCTTATCAACATCTGTTTGTAACATAGTTACCTTGCCCTGATAAATACCGTTTCGTACATATCTTTTAAAAGCATCTTTACGAGGATCTGGTCTTGCTTCCTTGATTGAAGCACCAAATCTTACTCCGCATACATCTTCATCCTTAACGACATTCTTAACTCTAATTCCAACTGAATCGCCAGCTTTGTAAATATCTCTGCAATTCTCAACCTTTGCATAAGATACATCCTTCGCTGGTATAACGCACTCAGCTCCAAAAGCCTCAACATATACAAAGCCTCTTGTTGCTGCAAGAACTCTAGCCTCAATTAGCGAGCCATCATGGATCAGATCCTCATTAACGATTTCACCTTTTCTTCTTCTGGAGTTAATTCCGAACCAGTATTCATTTCTCTTAATCTCCATAGCAGCTTTCTTGAAGCAATTACAATATCCTGACCAATTTCGCCTCTGTCTGACTTACTACCCTTGATTAGCTGTAGTGGAATAACATCAATCTCAGCACCGATATACTGATAGATTCTTCTTGTCAGCTCTGTTTCATTAACTCGCTCCTCATCACTTAGATATGCGAGATCAAAGAACTCTTCTCTAGGAATTACAACCTTCCAGCCATCATAATAACAAATAGGCATCATAACAGTAGGTCTTTGTGGGCTTGGCTTAATAGGCTCAACACCCATAAGTCTTACTGTGATTGGAGAGTTCTGCTCTTTAGCGTTCATGAGTACAGCAGAGGCTTTCTTAAAGTCACTCATTACACGCTCCTGAGTATGGCCCTCTGTTCTTAGCATACCTCTCTGGTTTCTAAATCTTCTAGCGAGCCTCTTGTTCAGCTTTTTCGCAGATGAGTTTTTTTCTTCTGCCACCTCTTCGGCTACCTCATTAGTAGTCTCTACCTGATCCTGTACCGCTTCATTCATTGTCTCGTTAATTACTTCGCTCATTTCTTTTCCTTTCTTTTCGCAGATGAATATTTACATTTACAAAATACTTGTCTGCGAATTTACAACTTTCCTATTCCCGACCTACAACTTGGTTTCAGCGGGAACTTAAATATAGCTTTACCTTTTACATTATTAACTTTTAAGAATCCAAAGATTCTTGAATCATAACTATCATCTCTATTGTCACCCATAACGAATATATGTCCTTTAGGTACTTTATAATGTGCTTCTTCATAATGCCCTTTGATTGGGTCCGCCTTGCCGTTGACATATACCTTGTCTGTTATATCAATGCTATCACCTTCTGTTCCAATCACACGCTTAATCCATATGCTGTTTTTATTAGGAGCTTTGAAGATGATTACATCACCCTTCTTTATATGGCTATCCCTGATTGCGAAAACACCGCTTCCTACATCTATTGTCGGCTGCATGGATTCGCTTGGAATTATTCCAATGAAAAGAACCGTCTTAAATATAACAGTCACTATGATTATGGTTGCAAAGATATATCCGTAATTTTTTATAAATTTTCTCATATTATTAAATTAAAAAGGGGCTTATCGCCCCCTAAACACTACTTCTTATTCTTCTTATTTCTTCTAACGATATATGTGATACCGCCAGCAGCAATTACAAGAATTAATCCGTATACTAATATGTTTGAGTTGTCTCCAGTCTTAGGGCCGTTTGGCTTATCAAGAACCTTAACAGTCTGGCCCTTATCGTTGATGTCCTTATGATTGGTAACTTCCTCGCCCTTTGAGTTATATAGAACCTCAAATGCTACGAGTTCTTTACCCTTAAGGTTTGTTGTATCAACAGTGAACTCAATCTTAGTTGTACCAGATGGTGTTGTTGGTACGAACTTTCCAACTGCCTCAACAGGCTTTCCGTTTTCAACGAGTGGATCGTTCTTATCCTTAACCATCATAGTACCCTTCATAGTGTACTCCTTACCTGGTACGAGGTTCTCGTACTTAACTGTGTCAACTAGCTTTGTATTGTTAGCTGCAATCACAGTCTTGTTACCCTTGTCGCCTGTTAGAGTAGTTCCAATCTTAGGATAGTGAACTGACTGATCTTCGTCATTAATGTCGCTATGTGTAGCAACTTTAATTCCGTTGTGATAGAGATCTTCGAATACTACAGTAGTTTCACCGTTCTTTAGCTTGCTGGAATCATATGTGAACTCAAGCTCAACGAATCCATCCTTCTGTTCAGCAACGAACTTCTTAGAAGCTGTTACTTCCTTTCCGTCAATTAGGATTGGCTTGTTGGTAGCCTTGTTCATAAGCTTACCCTTAACCTCGTACTCTTTACCGATTACTAAGTTGTTATACATAACCTTATCAACAATCTTTTCTTCCTTGCTTGCCTCACCCTGATGTGAATTAGTTGCAGCAGACTTAGCTGTTGTACGAACCTTTGGAATATAAACTGTCTGATCCTCATCTTCAAGGTCGTTATGGCTTACCACAAGCTTACCGTCCTTATACAGATCTTCAAACACTACAGTAGTCTTGCCTTCAAGGTCTTTTGCATCAAGCGTATATTCTAGCTCAACTTCGCCCTTAGACTTTTCAGCCTTGAATGTCTTAGTTGCAAGCACCTTGTTACCATTAACCATGATTGGCTGGCCTGTAGCCTTATCCATAAGTGTTCCCTTAACGGTATATTCTTTGCCCTTAATGAGATTCTTATAAGTTACCTTATCAACAATAGTCATCTTACCGTGAACACCTACGTTATCCTTCGTAGTCTTTTCACTTGCATTAGTCTTGAGCTGTGGTGGCTTCTGATCGTTTGTAAGAGTTCCCATGTTGACAGTTGTGTCATCTCTTGTTACAGAAACTTCAATTCCAGTTAGCATAACCTTATCTTCGTTGGTTTCGCACTCAAGTTCGTCAAGTGTGTACTTACCATAAGGTAGTGCGCCGAGCTTATCATTAACTGGAGCTTCATTTCCTGCCTGATCCTTGCCAAACCATACCCCAGCTTCTGAATTTAGCTTAGACGCATCAATCTTGCCATCAGCAAGTGCCTTATCATTCTCATTTGTCTTATATGAGTGCTTGTTCCATTTGTTCTCAGTCTTAAACTGACCGTTGTCATCTGTAACGACAATATGGCTTTCGCCAGTTACTACATTAGTTAGCTTAAATGGAACATTTTTCATGCGCTCATTAGAGCCGTCTGCAATCTTAACAAACTTAAGATCGCCACGCTTAACCTGCTCTTTTACTTCTGGTTCATTGAATGTTTTTACGCTTTCAACAGATCCTTCTGCTGTAATGTTTCTAATGAACATTTCATCATTAAGCTTATAGCCCTTTGGAGCAGTCTTTCTTTGATAGTATATGTTCCGAGCGGGAATGTAATATTACCCTTTGAATCCTTATAGAATTCTCCAGATACAAGTGAAGCGTTAGCTGTCTCTTCTGTTATTAGATTAATAACTCCATCTTTATTTGTTTTGAACACCCATGTTCTTACAGGCTTCTTGCCTTCAAGTTCAGCGGCACTCTTAAACTGTCCGTCATACACGCTTACCTCGAACTCAGCACCTTCTAGCGAAGCACCACCAAGAGCGGATGCTTTGCCAGTCTCGGCATCCTTCTTGCTTAAAAGAACATTTACTGGGTCGTTCTGAGGTAGATCTGGGAAGTCAAAGCTAGTTACATCACCTACTGGTACAGTAATTTTCTTAACTTCATCAGAGAGAGCAAATCCCTTTGGAGCTTTTGTTTCTTTAACAGTATAGTCTCCCGCTGGTACAGACGCTTTGTTTGAACGACCTTCTGCGTTAGTTTTTACAGTGGCAACAGCACTTCCGTCGCTTCCATAAAGTGTAAATTCAGCACCCTCTAGTGAATAGCAATTTGGGAAATCCTTTAGCCATGCTTCGTTAAGACCAGCCTTCTTAGTTACCTGAAATTCTCCATTTGGATTATTCTTAAACCAAACCATATCCTGTCCAGAGCTTCCAGCCTTATATGCTGTAAACGAAGCTGGAGCAGATGGCTGGCTATTAACATATGCCATAAACTCACTAAGTCCTGATGGGTTAGTTTTTGTTCCACGGCCACCAAGAGCATTATATCTATTAGATAGTGCCTGTGATGTTACAACAGTTCCCATTATTTCAACTCTATTGCTGTTTGGACCCCAAACCGCATATTTCCCGTTATATGAGGAATTTCCGAATCCAGACCACTGTGCAGGGCCTTTATATCCGTAATACAGAATCTTACGCATTGTATCATCTGTCATTACAGAACCTGTCATCGTGCCTGTTGTTGATGTCCTATCATGCTCAGCGCAATATACTACATTTCCGCTGCCATCAGCGAATAATCCATGCTTGTTAGGTCTTGTTTTAGCACCACTCGAAGTATATCCATACTGATACTTTACAAGTCTAACAGTAATTGTATCTGTGGCACTAGCAGCGTTAAGAGATCTAGCTCTTCTTACTCTAGGCTGCTCTGGCTTTGGAGAATTAATCGTATCTCCACCACTAAAGGTAGCTGTGATGCTTGGCTTATCACCAGTAACTTTGAAAGTTACATCACTAGTGTTTTCAGAAGTTTTCTTTTCAGAAACCTTTTCAACACCATTTGTGTCGAACTTAACCTTGTTGTTATCAAGAGCGTAGGTACTTACAGTTACCTTATCTCCCTTATCCGCTGGAACTTTGTGATCTTCACCAGCAAGAACCTCTTCCTGCGTTGCATCATCACTTCCGACTCTCTTTGTTACAAGAGTTCCGTTCTTTTCAGCAGAAACCTTAACGTCAGTTGACTTCTCTGTATCAACAGTAGCACTTTTTTCTGTTTCAAAAGTTGCTTCAATAGATACATTGTCAGCAGTCTTTACCTTGATTGAGCCGTTCTCTTTTGTAGCAGAGTAGGTCAGTCTATCAACCTGAGTAACATCACCCTCTAATTTAACCTCTTTATCAGATGTGAACTTGAGGCTCTGACCCTTTGCGTTATAATTGATAGTATAATCTTCCTCTGACGGGTAAGAAAACGCCTTATCTTTAGTAATAACAGTTTTAGTGTCGCCAGACACAGCGACTAGCGCATCAGACTTATCTGTATTTGTCTTAATGCTAACCTTTGATTGGATCGCAACAGACCCACTTGGTACGGCCGCCCCGAATGAAGGCATCATACCAACTACTAGCGTAACCGCAAGTACGAGCGTTGTGACCATTCTCTTTAAATGATTTGTCATCATATAAATTTCCTTTCTTTTCTTTTTTTAAACTTAGAATTAACTGATTGATTTGTTTAAATTATGGGAACTTTAGCCTCATTTTCGACCTCCTTCTTCTTCAAAACATTTACAGTTATAACATATTTTATCTATAAAAACAAGAGGCGTCACTTCGCCCCTTGAATTTACCGACAGTTAAGCCATTGCTATATCCACTAATGTACCAATAAAGCCTACTCCGTAAAATACCAACACCATGCAGAGCATTGCCTTACCTTTTGAACCACACTTCCTTAAAAAATAATCATATAGAAGCATGATTGGTATGAGCGGCAACATTATTATAGCGCCTATTGCAAAACCTTCTAATATATCATCAATCATGCTTCTCATATCATCACCGTTACTGAAAACTTATAAAAAGCTAAAAACTTTTATGTTTCATTCCTATTTCATCGAGTATGCTTTTGCATTATGCTACTCACAGGTTCTTGTACTCTCCGTAGGCGTAAATTCCCGATTAACGCTCGGTACATACCTATAGCAACTTAAAAGTGTTATGCTACAGATTGCTTTAAAACATTTTCTCCGTACATTTTTAGATTTAAACTTGCCTGAAAATCTCTGTCTATAATATTCCCACATTCACATTTATAGATCCTATCTGACAGTTTCAAATCCTTCTTAATATTCCCGCAGCAACTACATAGTTTAGAACTTGGGAAAAACCTATCTGCTATAACTACCTGAATGTTGTTCCACTCAGACTTATATTCAATCTGTCTCCTAAATTCATAAAATCCTTGTTGTTGCACCGCCTTGGATAAATGTTTATTTTTCATCATTCCACTTATATTTAAATCTTCCATACATATAAAACTTGGTTTTCGTTTTACGATTTCAGATGTTGTTTGATGTAAGTAATCATGACGAATGTTCGTTAATCGCTTTGATACTTTTAAAAGTTCCTTTTCTCTTTTTATAATGTTACATGTTTTACAGTAATTCACTCCTTTCTTATTTTGTTCATATCTTCTTGATATGGAACGCTGTAACCTGCGTTTTCTTTTCTCTAACTTCTTTATTTTTTGTGTTTTGTTTATGTTCTTATAAGTATTTCCATCAGAACAAACTGCTAAATCTTTGATGCCTAAGTCAATCCCAATACCTTCGTTAGATGAAAGAGTAGTATTATCATCTACTTCTATCCCAACTGACACATACCAATATAATCCGTCATAAGTGAAGCGTGGATTCGTGTATTTACAGTTAGTTGGGATTCTTCCTTTCTCACAAAGCTTGATCCAATTTAACTTTTGCTTGTTGCGTTTTCTACTCATTGAAAATTTTCCAACTTTCACATGCGTATCTGAAAACTGAATATTATTAATATTATCTTGATAAAAAGATGGAGCAGAATGTTTTCTGCTCTTAAATTTAGGATATTTGCATTGTCCTTTGAAAAAAATCTTTTTATAAGCGTTACAAGCATCTTTAATCGCTTGTTTTTGTTACATCATTACTAACTTCATTTAACCACTTATATTCTGGTAATTTCTTTAACTGTGTAAACTCTTTTCGTAATTCATTATCCGATAAAAATTCATTTCTTTGTTTATAATTTTCTTGTTCCTTGAAATAGCCCAATTATAAGCAAATCTTGCATAGCCAGCATATTGAAACAGCTTAGTAAGCTGCTTATTATTTGGGTTTAGTCTTACTTTTAGTGATTTTATCATTTCCCCATAATCTACTTATATCCAATGATATACCTTTCCGTTACTGTTTCGTACTTAGTAACATATCCACCAACATAAACACGCTTTGCATTATTCGGCTCTCCATTTCGCAAATGAGCCAAGGTATGTTCATAGCTTGGGTTTTTGCACCCGCAAGCACATTGCATGTAAGATTCCTTCATAGGATCGTATACCTGAACAGCTCTCTGTACAGTTCTAGTTCCATAGATAGGTTCTTTAGGCTTGCTTGCCTGAGTACTGGATGAGCTTCCGCTAGAAGTAGCCACGCTCCCGCTTTTCGCAGATGAGTTTTTCTCTACCTTCTTATCAGCCTTGCTAGGCTTTGAGTTTTCGACAGGCTTACTTGCCTCGCTAGAGCTAGTAGCGGATTCGCTAGAAGCAGACTCGCTAGAAACTTCTAGCTTATTTTCTTCCTTAACCTTATGAACTGCCTTTTTGGCAGGCTTCTTCTCAATAGGCTTATTATGGTTTACTCCATATACAGCACCACCGATAATTAATACAAACACAAGTATGCTTGGGATAATAACCTTTTTCTTGTTTTTGACAATTTCTTTCATTTTCTTTTCTCCTCTCTTTTTAACAAAACAATTTGTTTTCAAATCATCTTTAACTTATCTAAATTATATCAGCAACATTTTCTCATCTGCGAATAAATATTAAATATATTTAATGCTATAAATTTCGCACACAAGTAATTTACTGCTTTTCACGCTAAAAAAATGCGAAACAAAACGGACTAGACAAAATGTCTAGTCCGTCAGTTAAATTAGATGAAGAAGGAGATTTCGCCTGTGAATTTGCCAAACGGCATCAGACTAAATTCTTACAGCTACAATTTTATCGTATATCTATTCTCATGTCAATATCAAATTTTTATGTCTTACCTATTCCCTGATGCCCGTAACATACAAAATAGTAATTCACCCATTGACCTCTTCCTTTGCTTACGGTGTGCTGATTTAACTACAACAAGCTCCCAGTCTATCGCAGTCGTGAGATTATTAGGTCTTTCGAATTCATCAAGTACATTTACCCCTTTGGGAATCGCTACCATTACGCCAACATTGAACATCTTACTATTGTCAATATCGCCATGTGTAACCAAATCTTTATACGTTGGCATGTCAGTAACAATATAATTCCTATCACCTTCAAAATTCAACCCAAACCCGCTTTTAAAATCTTCCCTACACGACTTTACCTCATAAAAAGTAAACACTCCAGATTCTAAACCAGCAACACTCATCTGATCCCGTGGTTCAAATGAAACAAAATCAACTCGTTTTACGCTCTTAGTACCGTAGTCAAGTGAGACCTCAGCAGAGCTATGGACTCCTCTTTTGCTATTTAGTTTCGCCTTCAGGAGATTTCTTAAAAACTCCGTTTTCTCTTTCCTTTTCATTCCAATTTTCCTCTTTTGAGATACCGAGTGATGATTTATCTATGGTGATTATTTCAACCGTGATTCCAGAATCATATAACCATGAGGCAAATTTGATTGCAAGGAATATGATGGTTATTACAAGAGCACACCTAACACTTACAGTAAAACAGTCATTCCCTGAGAATTTCTGAAATTCTACAAATGGATTCTTATGCATCTTTATCGCCAATAAAAACAACATTCCCCAAAAGGCAAATATTGACTTTATATACACCTTAGCGATATACCACATAATGTTAATTGTTCTTTTAATATCTTCCTTGATTTTCATGCATCCTCTCCTTAAATAATTATATCCGATTCATCAAAATTCCCGAATAAATCATCATCAATAACCTTGTAGTCATCTGAATCACCCTTTTTAGGCTCTTCTTTTTCGGGAACGTCGTCACTAAACAATGTTACAAGATTTCGACTTTCTTCATTAAGCTCTACCTTAGGATAATGTTTCTTAATATTTTGATTCATATTATCCTTAGCTATTTCAAACTTTTCTTCTGGTGTAGCACTAACTGGTGCATTAGGAACAGCGACTGTTTCTCCAAGTGTTTGGAAGGAACGTTTCATATCCATTGTTTTCTCGTGATCCTGCCAATCAGGATGATGCTGATTGTAATGTGTTTGATTATGTCTAACGAAGTCTGCGAAGTAGTGATTGACCCATCCATAAGCTTCGCCTTTGAATACGTCTTTACCCCTGCACACAACAAGTACATCTTTTCTAGCCATCTTGATAATCTCATTAGGTGTATAAACCATTCTTTTACCATCAGATGTAGACACATTCTGCATACCGCTAGAACCAAGCCAGCCACCACCAGCTTTTTGTTCTGACACGGATATATTAACAATTGTAGCTTCACCAGTACGATCAGATACCATCTTCGCAGTCATCTGGTCGTTAACACCGACAACTATCCATGTATCACAGTTAGCGAGTATAGAACCACTTTGTCTTGGATAGTTAGCTTCTACCTGACTTGGATCTTGGAATATGATTGCAACACCAATATTGTATTTACGAACATTAGCAAGCTTATCGCTAAATCCATTGATTGTACCAATAGCCTTAAACTCATCAAATAAGAAGTATGTTGGCACATCTAAATATCCCTTTGGTGATTCTTCTGCCTGCGTAATCAACGATTCAAACGCACACGAGAAGAATAGCGATAATATAAATCTAAAAGCATTGTTATTTACAGACGAAATAATGTAATACGCACAAGGCTGCTGCCCTGGCATATCTAAATCAATCTCATCATGCGAGAATATCTCTGCAAGCATTTCATTCTGGAATAGTTGCAATTTTACACCAAGCCCAAGCATTACATTGCTCTTTAATCTGCCCGCACCACAGAAGATTTTCCACGGAGCTTTAGCGAGATCTGTATCTGGAAGATTATCAAGTTCTTCTAGTTCTCCACCTTGAGCATTGAGCTTAGTAATTAGATCATAAACTGTACCAAGATGTCTTTCGTATTCCTCACCCCTAAACATAGGCCTTGGCGTTACTGCAACATACAAAATAAGAGCCTTTAGTAAATTCTCTTCTGCTGGATCAAAGAACGGATCTCGTCTTTCGCCCTCTTTCTTTGTATTATCAAGGATAGAGCTAACCAGTATGTTAATCTGTGTTTGGATCTCCGTCTTTTCCATTGTCGCAAACCTAGCAAGCGGATTTAATCCATTAGACGTAGCTAGTTTTTTTAGATTTAATACCTTGACTATATGGCCAGCCTCTTTTGCCGCCATTGCCGTATCACGGTATATTTCACCTGATGGATCTGTAACAAAATACGAATATCTATGATCTATACAAGACAGTACCGCTGGTTTTACAAAAGCATATGATTTACCAGAGCCAGATGCACCAAATATAGCCATGTTCTTATTATCCATCGGTCCTGTTTGCAAACACAGCGAAAACATTGCCCCATAATTATCTCTAGCAAGACACAGTGGCAACCCCGCTGGTCTATTCCACTCTCCTCTTATAGTTACATCATTTAAGTCATCTACATTGGCAAGCCTAGCTGTACCGTATGTTCCATTTTCAGATAGAGCATATACCTCTTTTTTAGGTGCTTGCTTGAAGCAAAACCTATACCAGTAAACGCCAGCAGTTATTCCTGCAATCACAATCGCAAACAAGAAGGGTTGGTCCATCATTAATAAGTATCTTTATTGGGTTAAAACTCATGCCTCCGCTTTCGCCATTAACACTTTCTGTAAATGTGTTAATCGACAATGCTTGAAACAGATACGCCAAAATCCAAAACAAGATAATGAATATAATAAACGTTTTTTTCATAACTGCTTTAGGACTATTATCTTTCATGAATACAAGAAGCCTATCAAGGAATCCGTTATCCTCGTAATAATCTTCGTCATCATCATCTTCGCTTATATCACGATCGTCATAACTGATCTTTGGCAGCTTATTGTAATCGGGAAGTCTTCCTCTTTGATTGCCCTCATCCACTGTTTCGTCATCATCAAATGGCTTAAACATTGAGAGGTTTCTGCCCTTCTTTTTTTGTTTTGGCTTTTCCGTGCTTTCAAAACCATTAAAATCATCAGGCATATCTGACAGCGAAATATATTCTGTTTTTTTCTGAGGCGATACCTTTTTCTGAGGCACTTCCTCCTCTAAATCTTGTTCATCTTGAAGATTATCCTCTGACACATTCCAATCATCAAATTCTTCGTAGTTCACAGACTACACCTCCAGATCGTCATCCTCATCATACAAAGCATCTTCGTAAAGCTCATCACCTTCATCTTCTTCTTCATTGCTCCACGTCATCAAAGAGTATTCCGCAATCAGATTAAAGTTATCCTCAATAAACTTTAGCGCTACACTTTCCATGATTGTGAGCAATTCCGCTTTTTCTGCATCTTCTAATTCCGAAATATCTCTATAGAGATCATCCTTTGCTTTTCTCTTCTCGATTTCTGCTATTAATTTCTCCTGCATTACCATATATCTTTTCCTTTCTTTTTCGCAGATGAATAATCTGCATTTCTATTGGTTTCGCAAATACTCATCTGCGATTTTTAGTCCTCACTATGGTAGAGGCTCACCACTTATATTACATTTCCCTATTTTCTTACAGGAATTTCGGGGAAATAATTTTTAGCTCTATTACGCCATCAGGCAAACCCAACACATTCTCGTGATCATGTATCTTTTTTAACATTGGTTCAAGATCGCAATACGTTGGCATTACTTTATATATGTCATATTCTTTGATTGCTGGGAACACTAGCTTGCCGTTTTTACACTCCACGAGGACAATTTCGCCATCATTAGAAATAACAACATAATCTTTCCCTTCGCCTTCAAACTCAATATAGTATTCATCAAAATACGCTGCTTTTCTCATAGCCTTCTCCTTTCTAAATAATTAATAGATACGGTTACATGATTGCAACCGTCATTGTCTTGCTATTATATCAGAGTCGTTCTTTTTTCACAATACCCTGAAGTCGTTGTTAACCAAAGCACATAACACTCATATCACCAACAAGAAAATATTCATCTGCGAACACAACCTTTTGTCTGGAAACAAAAAAGAGGGTATTAACCCTCCTTTCATCATTTATTTTATAACCGACCTCTGATTACAAAGGCTAATACCGTCTACTAGAACCCACGGAGAAGCTAAAGAATAGACCAAAACCCACTAATATAGCAACAATAACAACAAGGTTATCATTATTTTCCTTCTGTGGAGTATCAACAGTCTTTACTTTACAAATTACCACATCATTCTTGCTTGGCTCGTTTGAACTTGCACTCAAAATCACATACTTGTCGCTCTGCTTAAATTCTTCATCTAATTTAATTTTAGAGTCCTTTTTCGCAGACGAATAAAAGTTCCTTTTGTTTATCTCTGGATTTTCCAGATATGAATAAAGTTCATCATCCGCTGGAATTGTCTTTGCTGCAATCATTTGAAGCTTATATACGCTTTTACCTTTGTATAAGTAAAAGTTGTTACTCAAAGAGGCAACCTTTTGATTTTGCCACATTTTTAAATTTGCCAAGCTTGAATCTCTATTACCACATACAATAGACACGTTATACTCTAAAATACCCGTCTTGCCTGTATATAGCGGGGCTTTCCCATTGACGTGATTGGAACTATCAGCATTTGGATTTAGAACCGCATCATCAATTACAAAGTCCTTATCAGAAGATGACAGCCAAGCAGATACATTAGACGTTTCTTTTTCTATGGTGGCAAAATTAACTCTCCTATTTCCAAATCCTTTTCTCTATTTGAAGCTTCTTCATATACGCTATATTCTTTGCAAACATGAGAAATTTCTCTGTAAACAAGAACTCCGCACGAAACGAGCGCTGCAATCATAGCTATCGCTAAAAAAACTATTAATAACTCAAGTTCATATTTCTTAATTATATTTTTCATTGTAAATCTCCCCTCGACCTATTTAAAGCATCTATTAAGTCAAAGTTGCTTACAATAGGAGTATTCATCAAATCAAGTTTGCTTACAGCGAAAAGCTCACTAAAACCTAAAAGATTTAAACCAGCTTCACAACAATCTTCGTTAAAAACAACCTCATGAAGCTCTAGCCAGCGAATAAAGAAGCAATTTGGAAGTCTTTTTATACAGATAGGATGTTCTTTGATGTATTTTTCTGCTTCCGATTTCAGCACAAATTCTCTATCTACTTCAATAAAATTTCGATCATTAAGGCTACATAGATAATTGAATGTATCACCGATAAACGCATCCCAATCCATGTTCTCAAACTCAATTTCTTGGCAACGCCAAATTGCCCTATATAATGTTTTATTCATATTTTTCTCTCCTTTGCTATTAACCTAATTATATCATATTTAAACCTAATTTCCAACACTAAACATTGGATTTTGTAAACGAATATGATATAATATCGTTGTTAAAGAAAGGAAATTCGATATGCATAAACTATTTTTACTTGCGTTTAGTCCATTAATTATAGGGAGTCTTTGGTTAATGATTTGTTTCGGAATTAAAAGCAATGATATTGGCGAGAAGGTGTTTGCAGTTGTAGCCATTACTTTATTTATTGCTTGGCTTGTAAACCCTTTAATCTTCGGAGATACATTTTTCGAAGATGAAGATGCGCAATCAAAGAATCTAAATATAAAAAAGACTGCTATACTTTTGATTCTTGTAGTTTCAGGAACTTCGTTTGTGGTATTTAGTCGCACCACCTCTAATTTTGTTAAAAACGCCGAGAAGAAAGAAAAGCCCGTTTCAATTTATGTAACGAAAACTTACGGAGAAAACTCTATTAATTTCACCTACAAGTGGAAAGGCGCTGATGAAAACAAGAAGCACGCAAAATTGAAACTCTTTATTACGTCATACATCTTAGATAAAGACGGCGTTGTACTTCTAATCAAAGAGAACGAAGTGTTGTGAACTACTCCGACTTATAGAAATCGGAGCTTCTTGCTTCAATGACCACAGCACTAGGTGTCTAACATGGTCTCCACAAGCGTTACTTCGGGCAGTTCCTGCCCTAGTTTATAAAGGATTTAGGCTAACAGTCTAAGTCCTTCATTTTTTATATTTATTGCTGCGTTCAGATCTCTATCAATTTCAAGACCGCATGTGCAAATATATTTGCGTTCCGAAAGCTCTAGTTTTTTGCGGTTGCCGCAGCAACTGCAAAGTTGTGATGACGGATAGAACTTATCTACCCTGATGAAAGTTTTATCTCTGTCAGATAGTTTATACTCCAACATATTAAGGAACATGCCGTACCCGTTATCATAAGTAGCTTTGCCATTTTTAAAACCCTTATTACCTATAGCTGTCATATTGAGATCCTCAACACACACAATGTCATACTGATTGGCTATCTCTGTAGATATTTTGTGTAGGTTGTCCAAGCGCTGATTGCAATCTAACCGATTCAGAACTTCGAGTGAAGTCACTGCTTATCATAAATAGCCACAAGGGAATAGACGTCGTGAACGGAACTCTTTAGTTTTAATGAACGCTCTATCGTCATGATAGGGCGTTTTCTTTTGCCTTAAACTTAAATTAGGTTGAACCATTTTCAACATTCGCTCGAAATTTTAGTTTTAAGCGATTTTTTATTTACAGGCATACAAATACTCAATTTAGCTATAAAAACCTCGCTACGGTCAAATTTTGGACGATTTGTGGCATCTCTGTTGTGATAGTCCACTTCGAAAACGCAAAACCCATAGTAAATTTAAATAAATTTGCCCGAATGTGTTTCAAAATTGTTTCAAAAATAGTATAATGAAATTAAGCAGAGAGAACGGAGGAAACAAAAATGAAAAAGCTAACACAATGGGATTTAACAGCATGGCTGGAAAGTGTCGTAACAGAGGGGTATATAATCGGGCTAGACCTAAGTAACAGAGATTTAAGTGAACTCGATTTTTGTGGATATAAATTTAAAAAGTGCAACTTCTCTGGATCGGATATGTCTAATGCCGCCATTCGAAACTGTGGAATTTTAAATTGCAATTTCACTAAAGCAAAGCTTGACAATGCGATATGCTGGAAAAACAACTTTATGTTCTCAGCATTTGAGAAGGCGAACGTGATTGGTGCAGACATTAGGACAAGCGATCTTACTGGATGCGATTTTAGCGGCGCAAATCTTTCATCGGTCTCTAATATGATATAATTGCCAAAACAAAGAAAGGAGAAACTATGTTTTACGAGGAAGAATATTACAATCCATATGACGATCCGCAAGCACCAGAGTCACCACTATACGAAAATGATCTAAACGGCAATGGGATTGATGATGATTGCGAAGATCCATATGATATGGATGATGATGGCTATAACGACTATGACGAATACTATTAATCTTGAATAACCAGAGGGGCTAATGCCTCTCTTTTTTTGACATAAAAAATGGCCAGAGCATCATGTGCTTACTGGCCTAATCCTATGGGGATATAATATATTTTGCAGCCCTACTTGTCAAGCAAGCCGTTCCGCAATCCTTTATGTTTATTTTAAAATGGTATATCATCAAGATCGAGTTCGCTATCATCTAACTTACTATGTTCAAGCAATTCAGTAAGCATGTAGATTAACCTTGATTCATTTAATAATAACATAAACGGCTCATTGACAGAAATTTCGATAAAGTTATTTTCACAATCAATGTTTAATCTAGTAAAGATAGTGAAAAAATCACAGTGTTTATCGTCTTTATAAATAAAACAAAACCTAAGCAGCTTTTTAAACATACTTTCTACGCAAGCATATAGCTTGCCATAAATATAATAACTACCAAGCCATTCTAGCTCCGAAAGCTCTATCCTTACAAGATTATTTTTCTGTTTTTGGCACTCGTAACAAACAGCAAGAAACATACCCATTTCGTCTGCTGTAAGGTTATCAAACGGCAAATCTGTCAAATCATTATTCCAATTAATAATTTTATTTTCTTTTTCCATTTCGATTCTTTCTGCTTAATTTCTAAATATAGGGTTCGTCTAGTACACTTATCCCTAGCGCTTCATAGTCTGGATTATTCGATCGGCTTTTCTTGTCAAATGTGAACTTTAAACCAGATACAAATGGTCTACCTCTTCCTGTTGCAGCAGAATATATTTTTTCTACCCTTAAGTTTGGGAAAAACTTAGACAGCTCCTTTATGCTTGGTTCAAGCACTCTCTGATTAATATTCCCCATACTGTACCCTTCGGGAACGTCTACAAACGTCTTAAAATCATCCAAAGAGACTACCCACATAGGTTTTGGCATATTTCTAAACCGCCTAAGCATTTTATAAATGCACTTAGAGTAGGACGATGACAGGCTCACACTTTCTTTTATATCCATTGTCGTATAATCGCCAACGAAGTCATTAAACAAATACAAAAATTCATCATTGACTCTTATTTTAAGAAACGTATTAAGATCAAATTTAAACACCGCAAATGGGAAAAAAATATTTCAAAAATAGGTATTGCTTTTTTTATTTGTAAAACTCAATGAACCTATTTTTTTACCGTCAACTCTATTGCATCCATAAATTCTTTATTACTCACATTCTTGTATTTCGCAAGCTTTCTAAGTTCAACAACAGGGATCTTTATCTCCGCAGAGCCTTGTCTTTGGCATTTGTAACAAATAGCCAAGAATATATCCATTTCGCTTGCGGTAAAGTTTTTTAATGGCAAAGTAACTAAATCATTTCCCATGTTCACATTTGTGTTGCTTGTTGTGTTATTGTTCATACAACCCTCCTTTAATTATTTTTGCTTATAACAATAACATAATTAAAGTAACACGTCAAGAAAAAAATGTTATTTATTTAGTAACACAAATTTTATTAGGGTGCTAAAAATAACTAAATTGCTATAACTCTCAATCCCCCTTTTTGTTACTTTAATCCCCCTTTTGTTACTTTAATCCCCCTTTTGTTATTTTTAATCCCCCTTTTTGTTACTTTAATAAAAAAATAAAAACGCTACAAAGCTTGGAATCACTTAGGTACAAAAAAATCGTGCGACCCTCCTATAACTATATTAAAACTATGTTAAAACTATGTATAAATAAGTGATTGCCAGTAAAACTATATATATTACATATAGTTAATATACTAACTATAGTTACTTAAGGGGATAGATAATCAGTTTAGTTTTTGTTTGCATTTTACCCAATCACACTAAAAATTAATTTTTGCACCCCCAATCCCCCTTTTTGTTACTTTATTAGTTTCCGTGAGACAGACAAACCACCCTGCCAATCAAAAACATAAAACACGACTTCCTGATTAAACATCTTGGAAATAATTATAAAATATGATATAATATAAATAACAAAAGGGAAACGAGATATGTTGTTTGAGAACCTTGTAAATCATCATAAAAACAAAGAAAGGAGAGATGGCGTGTTTAAAATAAGCGATAAAGAGCTAGATGATCTGTTGACACTTGCGGATGATAGAGAGTGTGAGAAACTAACAAGAGCGAGAGGATATGACGACACTCTGAATATGAAATACCTAGATCTGCGAGGGAAGGATTTATCTGGCAAGAAGTTTTGGAACGTAGACTTTTCGAGAACGGATTTGTCGGATGCGAATCTAAATGGCTGTGTTTTTGAGTTTTGTGAATTTGGTCACACAAATCTTAGTGGTGCTACCATGATTGCATCAAGAGTTATCTGTTCAAGATTTAATCATGCGAACTTCAAGCAAGTAGACATTTCAAACAGCTTATTCATCGATGTTGAAATGTTGTCCTGTGAATTTGATAAAACCAAACTTCGTGATTGCAGAACTGATATTCTGTTTATTGAGCCAGAGACATCATCAATCGCAATCGACCTAACTGGCACAGCGGCCACTAATCGCCTGCCGTAAATATGTGCCTGATTAAACCTTTAGGTTAGCAGCACAGTCCTTAAATTATTTACTAGTCTAAGTCTTGAGAAATCTTGACTACGTTGTTTGAGAGAAATACACACCTTAAGCTGATGCTCTAGGCTTTTTGCTCTGTGGTCATAAGTTAGGTTATTTAAAAAAAGGCGTGTAGCAAAACAGAATAGGCGACTTTTGCAAAAGGTATTCGTGGAGAAAAGAAATTGCCTATTGGAAAAAGTATTTGGCTTTAAAAGATTTGATAAAGTTAAGTATTTAAAAGAAGTTTGTTTTTATCAAAGGTAGGAGAAATAGCGGATTTTTTTACGCTAATGGATATTGATAATAACACTATTGATTTTAGAGATGTAGGTGGCAGACTGAACCCATCATACAAGTTATTAAAAAGATTAAACGCAAGAAAAAGCATTTTGTGTATAAGTCAAAAAATAGAAAAGAGAGGAAACTCCTAGGCCATGTTGCAGGAGGATGTACTGGAGCGCTGTTGATTGGCATGGTCAATAACGCTTGCTGAACGAGCAGCCGAGAGTTGCTCACGAGGGGCGTAAGCCTCTCTTTTTTTACGCACTATCTAAAATTAGGTTGAACCATTTTTAACATTCGCTCGAAATTTTAGTTTTAAGCGATTTTTTATTTACAGTCATACAAATACTCAATTTGGCTATAAAAACCTCGCTACGGTCAAATTTTGGACGATTTGGGGCATCTCTGTTATGACAGTCCACTCCAAAAACGCAAAACCCATAATATTTTTAAAGAATTTCAGCTAAAAGTGTTTCAAAATTGTTTCAAAAATGGTATAATGGAATTAATAAAAAAGGAGAACGAAATGAGCAAACTTAGAAAGATAACCAGAGATGATTTTAATGACATAATGAACAGGCTATACATCTATGGCGGTCCACTTTCAGGATATGATTTTAGCAATCATGACCTTAGAGAGTTAAACATTGGATGTTATACAGAGAAATATATAAACTGCAATTTTTCTAATTGCGACATGACTGGTATGGATATGCGAGATATTAGTTTTGTTAGATGTAATTTCACGAACGCAAAACTCGATAGTGTCAATTTCACGAATACAAGACTCGAATCTTGCACCTTTGAGAACGCAAACATGGTTAGTGCAGAACTTATCAAAGCGGATATTGACGGAACTTCGTTTGACAACGCAAATCTTTCATCTGCGAATTTATCAAACGCTGCTCTGCTTAACTCTACGTTTGTTAATTCGGATTTATCGGATTCGAAATTTAGCAACACGGTAGTTCGCAGTACGCTGTTTACAGGTAGTGATGTTTCTAGAGTAGATTTTACATTCACCATGCTTAATGGATATTCGCTTGGCAATCTAAAAGAGGCGAGGAATTTAGATCTAACCTTAAGAGAAATGGCTGCGAACTCAAAAGGAAGCCACAAGAAGATAGTTTCATCAAGAAAATAACTAGAGGGGTTACCGCCCCTCTTTTTTTTATTTACGCATAAGAAAACGACCCCGTAGTTACAAGGGTCGTCATTTAGGCATCTGATTAAGAAAAGGCAACAAGGCCTGATCGACGAAAACAAGAGATAAAAAGATAAAGCCGACAGCGGTAAGCTTAAATTGCTCAATCTTTCTTGTTTTATTTAATTCTTCGTTAATTTTATCTGTGTTATTTGGATCATCAGCAAGCATCTCAAGCACAATACAAAAGAAATACTTAAAGAAAAGATATATACCCAAAATCACGATTATCAAACGCAGTAATACAATATACATAGTCGTTCTCCTTTGCTTTTAACTATATCATATTTGCTCACCTTTAGCAAGGTTAGCTAAATACAGAATTTTTGCTTTAACATCTAACCCTAAAATACTCTTAGCCATATCTTTATACCTAAACGCAATAAAAATCGCTCTACGGTCAAATTTTCGACCTTCTCGTGGCATCTCAGGTAGACATGTGGTATGTGCGTTATTCAAAGATAATCAACCAAATCCAATTATACCAAAGAAATCTCTTTTGTGATTGGCAAACAAACATCATTTATGCCGCCAAGACTAATTCCCCAAAGCTATGTCTTTATTCGTGAGCATGTAAAGACGAGGATGCAAAACACACAATTCGCCTATTGCCATCAAGCAGAGATGGTTTTTAGGCACATATCCCCAATTAGGCAAGAGTCATCTGCCCTGAAATCCCCTTTGAGCAAATCGCATATGAAAAATATAAATTCAGCAAGCCCCTACAGCCAATTATTCATCTGCGAAAATGACTTAAGCAATCAATATCACACGACCCTTAAATACCCCTAATATAATCTACGACAATCATGTTTGCTAACCGTCCAATCACCCACTCCTTAAAATATTGCCTTTATTCCGCAATCCTTTATGTTTATTCCCAGAGTCATTACCGTTCACCAAGCGTGCCTATAAGCATAAGGGTTATGCCACCAATCACTAAATACATATCATGATTGCATGAAGAAGTCTTGTCATCACGCCTAGACATTTCGCATATAAGTATTTTAACCGCCGCAGATAAACGCCATCTCTAAAATTCTCATCTGCGAAAATAATCGTTCACAGCAAGTCAGGTGCGTAAATAAACTCAGATGACCACGCCAAAACACAGACAGGGAATACCACACCCAAACACTCTCTATATCAATCTAGTTGAGTGAGGATTATAAATCTTTATCTGGTTCACTCGTAAAACACCCCAACATCAAACAAGGCTTACGGGAATAATATGTCATACACACCAATCATAGAGTCAGTTATATTAAACATAACTAATAACACGTTGATTGGTGGAGTAACGCAGATTACTTGTGCATAGTCAATATCACTCCGTAATTTTTCGTAGGCAACAGCAGGCGTAAAATACTTATCTGCGAAAAACACCGTGCAGGCTACACAACAATCCATGATAAAACTCTTCCTGATTTCAAGACCAATACCAGAATGAATATTCCTTTGCCAATCACCCTATACTCGTAGAAACGCATTATGCCTTTTACTTATCTGTGATTTTATTCTCTCATCTAAACCATGCCACTAATTCCTTTAGGTAATAAAATTCATAGCCGCACTATCTTTCGCCTCGCTATAGTCAAATTTCCTAGCGTAGATTTGATGCCGACACCAACCAAAACCTCTTTCTGGGAAAAGGAAAAAGTTCACAGTTGCCATAGAGCTAATGTGATTGCCTCAATCAGGATAAGAAATACCCGAAGCCTCTCTTGGAAATTCGCAGACAAGTATTACATCTACCCAAGCATAAATTATTCATCTGCGAAAAAGATGTTCCCGAAAAGATGTGCAGCGAGTAGTCCATCAAACATATCACGACCACCCTGTCATTAACCCAAGTATCTATTCCCGAATTAAATCCAACACCCAACACAACTCCCAAATAGACATAGATTACCCAATCACCCTATTCATGATTGGAGGAACAAGTTCCTTGCTTCGCCGCAATAAAACTTCCACCCGCCAATTAACAGAATCGCAGATGAGAAAAACCGTAAAACGTCAAGAACCTATAACAAACCATTTACCAAAATACTCATCTGCGAAAACAATCGTTCGCAAGGTTGAACAACAACACTCATAAATTTCACAGATAGCCGATATGATTCATAGAGTGTTAACGCCAATCACTATTCCATGTATTTTAGTCAGAGATAATGTCAGGTGTGTTACCAAGCACTATATCGTACACCACCCACGTCTGTAGAACCTTAAAGTAAAATTCGCAGACGAGAAAAACCAAGACCTATAGTGAACCATCTGCTCAATTATTCATCTGCGAAAAGATATTAAACAACCCCAAGCTATCGGCGTACCCAAAACTTATATCGACCACGATAAAGCTCTGTCTTTTTTCGAGTCAACCTAATTACGCAGTAGGTCCTTAACTCTAAACAATTATTCCTTTGGCAATCACCTATCAGTTATATCCTGAAACATATCTAGTATGATTGGAGCAAAGAAGAAATATACTCTGCGGAAATAGTTATAAGCAAGACACTCATCCGCAGTTTCGCATATGAGTATTTTGATAAACGACCAACTTGCAAATTTCTTATCTACGAAAAGTACCGTGCAGGCTACACGGAGGGCAATAATTTTTCATCTGCGAGATTAACCACCATTAATCCTCAAACGGTATCATAAGACCTTTACGTGTCTTAAAAGCCCACACAGGGAAAAATCTACCCGCCCAATCACCCCATTACATACCTAGGCTATCTCATACCCCATTTCAGTTAATACCTTACACAAGAAAAAAATGAAAAAGAAAAAAACCTCTGGGAGCATGAAGTGTATTTAGTATGATTGGGATGGTGAAGAAAAAGAGTTTTACAAAATCACTCACAGACAAGACGCCACTCACATTCATTTTCGCACGCAAGTATTTTTGCACGAGCCAACCAAATTTCTTATCTGCGAAAAAAACTCTGTGTGTACCCGACTAACTATAAGCTTGTGTGTATTAGAATTTTCATATGCGAAAACAACTTAGCCCGTGACGTAATTAATTAAGTGGTGAATGACAACAAACCTCACGAGGCATTAAACCCCTCACAGAGATTATTACCACCAATCACGCCTCTCTTATCTGTGATTTTATTCTCTCCTCTAAGACCTTATTACTCCCTAGACGATATAAACTATACCCACGACCCTTTTCTCTCTCCTACGCTAAAAATTTCCCCGCAAATATCTGATACTGTTTCTCATGTGTGACACGTTCTTTCGTGAGCCATAACCTTTCGTCTGAGAAAAAGGTTTACACACCCAATCACCATCTGGACGCATAAACAATCCTAATATGATTGGCGTGGTGAAGAATAAGTTTTATAAAAATGCCTGTGAGTAAGACGACTACCTATGGTTTTCGCACACAAGTATTTTGTGTAACCCAACTGAATTATTCATCTGCGAAAAAGCATGCGGCGAAATTACATAGCCTATCTCTGCGCAGCGAATTTCCTATCTGCGAAAATAATATTCCACATAAGCGACCCTCTACCCCAAGAGGTATCACAAGACCTCTATGCATCTAAAGCCTCTCACATGGAAGATTCACCCAATCACTACCCATCTATCATCTCTGCCATTATCCCATATGCGTGAGTCACTATTTCTCTACTTGTAATTTCCATCCGCAAAAAGAGTCATCACTAATTCACAAAACTCCTGTGTGCATAAATTGCATGATTGGTAAGGTGAGAAGAAAACCGCCGTGAAACATACACGCCCACAATTTCGCAGACAAGTATTTTATCAACGGCAACCAGTAAGGGAATAAATTTCTCATATGCGAAAATAATCTCGCCTATAAGGCTTTTAATTTTACAAGATACGACACAAGTCTCATATCACCATAAAAACTTGCACAGCCAAGATTATCCCCAATCATAAACCAACCTAACACCCTACATACCACACTTGGCTATCTGTATATCATCCTAGTTAATATTTCGTATGCGAGAGCAACTCTCTCATTACTCGAAATTTCTCATCTGGAAAAGCGTAAAAAGTTCATACGTCTAACTACTCCCAAATCTTTTGGTGTATGAAAAATGCTTATTGTGATTGGTGTGGTGAAGAAATGGGTTATGAGAAAATATCCAGAAGCAAGATAACCACCTATAGTTTCGCACACAAGCATTTCGGCAAAACGTCAACTCGGAAATTATTCATCTGCGAAAGTAAGCCCTCGAAGCCCATATATCAAATTCTCATCTGCGAAAATAACCTAGCCTGTAGCGAAATTAATCTAACAGTAAATGAAATAAGCCCTATAAACCATTATCTCTCCGCACAAGGAATATCTCACCCAATCACCCTTACCCTGTATCTAATAGATGTCTTATACACCCATACGGTTTTAGATGCTATTGTTTCATATGCGAGAGTAACTCTTTCTATCCAAAACTCTTATTACACACGAACTCTGTTTAATATGATTGGTATGGTGAAATAGATAATTGCGAATATGCCACTTATTTCGCAGACAAGTATTTTAAAGAAGCATCAGCTTAGAGATTTTTCATCTGCGAAAAAGTACACAGCGAAACTACATAGCTTATCTCTGCATAATGATTTTTCATCTGCGAAAATAATCCCTCTTTTAAGCACCTTTAATTCCGAAAAGGTATTATAAGGCCTTCACTTATCCAAAAACCCACACAAGGGAAATTTATCCACCCAATCACCCCCCGCACACATACTTAGGTTATCTCATACACCATCTCAGCTAATATGTCGTATGCGAAAGTAAGTCTTTCTTTATCTGAAAATTCTCATCTGCGAAAAACGAAAAAGGTTCAAGGCTGTCTTTATTCTCTACCCTAATGAAAAGCAATGCCTTGTTGAAGTAGGCGTCTACTCGGAGCTTGCTTAACCTAAGAGACTCTCTGGTTATTTGGAAAAAGAAAAAGCCCCACTAAATGTGGAGCATATCTCTTACTTAAAACGATTAGCTATTTCTCGTTCTTGTTCTTTGTTAATTACTCTTAGTGTGATTGGATAACCTTTCAGATGCTTTCGCAAAAAATCAGTTTGCCATCCATAACATAAAACGCTTGTTGGCTCGTCCTTGTTTTTCAATCTTTCAATCAGCGAGTAGTCACACGTTAGAAACTCATCTACCGAAAAAGGTTTATGGCCAATCATTGCCAATATCATATCTCTATACTCATTGTCAGGAATTATGTAATACCTGCTGAATAGCTTTGGTGAAAAATGTCTATTCGTGCTTGGGTATAACATCTTCTCTAGTTCTTCCTCTGTGTTGTAAAAAACTATAGCCTCCCCATTAGGGCTTTCTGTCGCTTGCTCATTCATTGCCACAAGACCATATGCCTTCTCGTGTAGTCTCCTTAGCCACGCAATCATCCCCTTCTCAGAATTTACTACCATCTTTGTATCTAACTCACTTATGTAGTATACAAGATACGAACGCCTGTTTGAAAAATATATGCCTGTTATCTTGCTCGGTGTTATCTGCTTATGTGTTCCGTTCGATTTCACGAATTTGCCTGAAAAATAATTTTTCTCATCTGCGAGTCCTGCGACCATTTCTAAAATCTCATCTGCGAATTTCTTATATCCGAAAAAGGTAGTTCCTCCGAGTACGGAGTCGATCACGTTGTCATAGCTTTCTCTGCCGAAGATGTTGCTGCGTTCTTCGAGCTTGATATTGTCTATCGTGATGTCAGAGGCAAGCATTATCTCTCCTACCCTACCTATCTCACTATACCTAAGTCTATCTCTCTCTGTACTCTTGAATACATGGTTATTAGTCAGACCCATATAGTGTTCGTAGAGTTCCATGTCATACTTCTGTAGATACTCTATACCGAGAGGACTCTTTATTCGCACAGTCTCTCTTTTCTTGTTGATAGTCACTAGCCCGTCACGCTGCATCTTCCGTGTCATATCTCGCTCATATCCCTTTGGTATATTTGCCAGAGATAGTTCGCCACAGACAGCTAGACGGCTCATGATTTTATCGCCAATATTTCTTGTTTCAATTAGCATTTCTTTTTACCCCCATTTCTCGACGAGAACATACCCATGAGCCTAATGCGTATGTTTTGCCCTTGCATTTTACACTACTTTTGCCTAGATTTTCAACACTTTTCTCATTAACGAAAAAAACACCCCTAAAAAGGGGTATTTTCAAGAATTACAAAACGTGCATTTTTCGTTATTTAAAAATGGGGCAAATTGCGGTCTATAGCAGCCGTGATATTATGTCCTTTTGCTATATACATTTCAGTATAATTAGCATTATCTTGCTTAGAATATTGAATAATATGCGAGTTATTTACGCCATCATCTTTGATTAAAAACATTAATTAAAGCATCTATTGGCTTCTTAATATCGAAATTATCTGTATCGCAAATTTCCGAACTTCCATCAAAATGATGAATGAAAAATGATGGTGAATTTATCCCAAATATTAAAAATATCCATGCTTAGATTGATGCTCTGATAATGAATCTTTGATGTAATTTCTTATGGTGTAATCGCACATCTGCTCATATTTTTCCTTGTCGCTTTGAATACTTTGGAGTAAGCATTGGAAAAACGAAAAATATATTAGAGAAGGTGTGATTTTTATTTTTAAAAAATATCATCATTTTTATCATCTTTAATAACGCTATACGCACTTTTTGATGTTTTATTTTTTTCTCTAAATAAGCTATTGATTCAAGAACAATATCTCTGCTTTTTATTGATGAGCATTTTCAGTTTCTAATGCCAGCTTGTAAACAACCTCAGCATTATTTTTTTAAAGTCAAATTTGCTAACAGAATTTACTCTTGAAAGCTCTGTATACAGCGCAGACAACTCTTTATTTTGTTGCAAAAGCCCACGCTGAATAGTGGAGATTTTACTGAGAAGTTTATCTTGATTATTACTCATCATAATCACCATCTTCCTCAATGCTTATATAATCACTGCTAGGTTTTGCTTTGGGTTTTGAATTAATATCTTCGCTTGATATAACCTCATGGAACATCATTTTAGGTATTCCCTTTTCATCTTCGCCCGACACAGTAATTATCGAGAATGGCTCTTCTGGATAAAGTTCATCATCTAATTCATCTATCGTTTCAGAATTATTTAAGATGTAATATTCGACTTTATTTTTCCTTTTATATCTCTTTGACAAGAAGTCCATCTTACTCAATAAGTCTTCATTACAAACAAGTATTTCCGAAATAACGCTATCATGTTCAAAAACAATTTCTGCTGGATAACGACCTCTTGATACATTACTATTTTCATCTACATAATGGAGAAGAACCCAGAACGCATCTATTAATTTTTTTGATCTGGCCCAGAATTATCTCTCGAAATGAAGTTATCATTTTCTATAATCACTCCAGCCTTTTTTTAGCTTATTAATTATAACCTCACATCTTTTTCGATTAAATGTTTCATCTGTTTGCATTAAGAACATTATAACTTGTTCTTTATTCAAGCACTTAAATTCATCTAATAAAGACAGTAGCTTTTCGCTTCCCTCAGGACAAACAACAATACTAGTTAACATCTTCATTTTGCACCTCACTTAACATATTTTCATAAACTTTCTTTAGATTTGCTGCATCTGTTGTTATCAACTGATGTTCCCAAGGCGAAGCTATAACTTGCATAGGAATATGATTTGATCCAGCACAAACAATACATTCTCCTTTTGAATAACCCTCAAGATCACGAAGCTCATTGTAATTAAGATTTATCTTTCCCTTTAAATAGGAGCTTTCGCTTTCTTCCATTTTTAGCAGTATTTTGATCTGTGAGTTAGCAATAACAGCACTACCATATTTACCTCCGTCAAGAGCGAAGAAGTCAGAAATATCTTGCGTGGAAACACTCATAGCAGCATTATATCCTCTGAGAATTTTAGCCATACGCTGTACAAATTCAGCGGCTTTTGCATTTCCACCAGCACCAATTAGCTGCCAAACCTCGTCAATAAACACCATTTTTTGTTCGAGAACATTTTCTTTTATTCTTCCCATAATAAAGTCAAATGCGATAAACATTCCCGCAGGAATCATTCTGCCATCAAGAGCAGATAGGTCGAATACAATAAATTTATTATCAAGGTCTACGTTAGTTCTTCTATTAAAACTCTTTGCTGACCCCGTTGTAAACTTTTGTAAAATCTGCAAGATTCGTTTTGAAATTTCGCTGTTCTCTAATTCTTCGTATAAATCTCCAAGCGTTGGCATCTCTTTTAGGCCTTTAGATTTATCCATAGGATCTACATATATTGAGTCATTATCTTCTGTGATCCCATATCGTGCATAAGCTTTTACGCAGCATGTATCTATAGTTTGTTCCTCATCATTTTCAAGATCTGGCACAAGTAAACTTATAAATGTAATGATAGTCTGTATCTTGTCAGCAAGATAAATATTATTCTCTAATATATCTTCTCCTTGCAATATTTTCGCTACTTCGTTATCAACTGGCCTAATATCCATTACGTTTATATGGCTTCTTGAAGCTGCTGAAATCTTTACAAATGATCCCTGAACTCCTCTGCATGCTCTCGTAAACTCGTGGGCTTTTAGAGGGGCAATAATGAAACATTGTGTTCCAGTCGCTCTCATTCTTAATGCTAAAACTGACTGCAGATATGTCTTACCAGCACCAGATGTTCCAAGAATAACTGTATTACCATTAGCGTAAGCTTTTCTATCAAACGGATTGATAATACACAATGTTCCGTTTAGAGTGTCTGTTCCAATCATAAATCCACCCTCATCAGTCATGTCAGCAGACACGAATGGAAATGACGAAGCCACACCTAAAGTCATGATATTTCTTTTGCCTTTATCAAACAGCTTTGGACTTAACTGGAGCAACGGCAATGAACTATACATAGCTTCTTCTTGTAAATATGGAAGAGTTAGTAAAGTTATTTCTTGTGCCTTAAGGCTCTCCATAAGTTCATCTCTTCTATCCATTAGGCTCTCATATCTATCATCAGATAGAGTGATCATAGTAGTTATATAGAATGGCTCTTCTCCATTATTATTGATTGCCTTCTTGATATACATTGCAGATGACAAAGCGTTTTCTGTTTGCTCATAGTCCATCTGAGTTTCGTTTTTCTCGGATAGCTTGACCCCAGTAAACTTAATTCCACTTGATGTTTTTTGCAGCATTTTATTCTTTGGAATTTTGTGAAGGAATATATCCACCGACTCTCCAGCTTTCAATTTGAATATATGTTCGAACCAACCAGCCCACACATCACTAGGATAACCATTGCTAGGAACAAGGAGATAAGTATAATATCTTCCATCAATAACAACGCAGTCTGGTGGCGAAACATCTATGCCCGTTGGAGCAATCAAGCTATCAATTGGTGGCTTTGCATCATCAGCTTCCATGACAGTTTTTGTGTCGCTGTACAGTCTTTGAACCCTTTCTTTAAAGCTAACCTTTTGACTTGTTCTAGGATTTAAAAGCTTATAAAGCAACTCGCTCGTTGACCATATTTCCTGTGAACTAGCGTTTGGAGAGTGCAGGTTTTCGCCAATCATGTTTACTATATTCCCCATTTTCATGAAGTATGATTTTACAACTTCTGTCTTCTTTGCAAGTTCCATTGATATATCTTGTAAGTCTGTTGCTCTATTAATACCAGTTTCGTCATAGGAAATAATCAAGTAAAATTTCTTCGCTATAGTTCCTGACATATGTAAAGCCCTTAATAAATTTACATAGTTTTTTACTAGTGGCTCTACAGCATAATCTTCTTCGCTTTATATCTATCTTCTACTTGTTTTATTAGTAGAGATGGGTCACTATTTTCTGTCATGATCTTAATCTGGATATTGATTGGCGCAATCATAAGCCATTGAGCGAAGTTGAATATAACTCGATCTTTGTCTTTAATTGGCCTTGTATCAAAGTTTATTGGTAGGACTTCTAGTATTTTTAATATACCGATCATCTTTGGTAATAATCATTCCATTCTCTATACTTTTTACATTAATAAAGTCTTGCGTAGAACGGAATATAGACATATCTGGAAGATACCCTGATAGTCCTAACGAATTAACAATGTTCATTTATATACCTCCCTTTTGTAATAAAAAAAGCGGGATAGCCCGCCATAAAATTAATCTTCATATCCATCACCGAACATTTCTTCGATTTTGTCAGCTACATCAAAGAACTTTTTATACTTCTTTTCTGAACCACTGATTTTGAAATTAGATAGCGGATGTCTTTGACCAAATGGTCCAAAAATTACAATTGACAGCTTGGTTATGGCTGAATCTCTATGCCTATAATATGTTGGTGTAGGCATTTCTGATTCTTTGATTAATAACGGATAATCCTTTACTTCTTTATTAATAAAGGCGTTATATAGCAAATCATAACTAGGTTTATCTAAAGCCTTTAGAGCTTTCATTCCAGCATCAATGATGTTAGAAAAGTTTTTACATTGTTCAATTTCAGATGTTGTGCAAAAAGCCTTAAGCTTGTTTGAACGATAAATAATGTCGTTATCAATATCTGGAAGAGCTAATAGAATGTCAATGTTATCATCTATCTTTTTTGATCTATCCAGCCCAATCAGATCCATTGAGTATAAAACCTTCTCGTTTACTATATCGTTCTTCAAAGCCCTATAGGTTTGAAGAAGCTTCTTGGTAGTCCAAAAGTAAACTCCATCTTTGTTATGTTCATCTTCTACTTTTTTAATAGCCTTGAACAATTCTACTGTATTATCAATGTTACTCATTATACCTCCTTATTTGAGAATTATATGAGAATATTATACAGCATTAAACAATAAAGTCAATTAAAGGCATAAAAAAAACGCAGCTATTGCTGCGTTTCCTTTTTCATGTTTAACAGAAAGTCATCTAATCCCTTTTGGCTTTTATCCCAAACCAATTGAATGTATTCTAGGCCGAAATCTGATAATAGTCGTTTCATCTTGATAAGAGCTTTCTTGACATATTCATTGTCGTAAAAGTCCATATCAAATGCTATCTCAACAGTTTTTAGGCCACGTTCTTTTAGTTGAGGGATGATTGCTTCTAAATGGTTTATAGCGTTCACCCCTGGTATGGCCAACACAGGAACATTAAGATATTTATTAATTATGTCTCCTTTTAGCGGTCCTTCTGTAAGAATTACCTTTTTGATTGTTGATACATCTGAATACTTTTTGGTTGCAAAATGCACAAATGTTTTAGCACTCGCACCACTATATCTACCAGATGATGATAGCGTTAGGTATTTAGGTTTTCCGCTGTCTAACCTAACCTGAAACGCAAGTATTTGTCCTTTGGCGTTTTTGACAGGAATAAGTATTCCGTTGCCATATGATACTAAAGTCCAGTTATCTTGATCATCTTGATAAAACCCAGGCACGCCTTTAAGATTGCATCCTTTAAAGAGTAAAGATGAAGCAATTCCCGCAAGGTTAGCCTTAGGAAAACTTTTAAAACCATAAGCTTCAATATCCTCATCTGTTAATCCTCTTTTGTGCAAACTCTTTCTGTGAGCGTTTGTAAGCTCTAACATATCTAAGAGATTTTTATATGTATAATCTCTTGGTTCAATGGGAGCTAACTCATATTCTTTGGCTGGTGGAAGAACGAACTCTCTTTCTTTTCGTAAATCTTGCCAGCCCTCAACTATATCTTCTGTTCTATAAAAATGTTCAAGATCATCTTTTGCGTTTTTACGCTTCTCTTTCTTATTGATACCATCAACATTTCTAAAAAACGCCCATGCATCAAGAACTCCTCCACCTATTGATCCGCATTTCGGGCAATTAAATACCTCTCGGTTTAAATCAAAATGGAGAGTTTTCTTTCCACCGCACACGGGGCAATCCATATCCCCGCTGGTTTTTATAAGCTTGACTGGCAAGCCTAGATCATGGATAACGTCAAGCATTGATATATCCATCTTGTCCTCCTTTTAATAATAAAAGGCGGTATTTAAACCGCCATTATATTACTTTTTGTTTTTTGCAATGATAACCTTAGCAGCTTCAACTACCTCAGGAGTTACTTGCTTAGCCATGTTTGGTCTAAGTAAAGTTTCTTCAAAGCCAGCATAATCTGCTATAGCCTCGCCAAGAGTTTTCCCTTCAAGATTAGCAATCTTTACACCAGCATTTTTTGATGCCTTGATTGGTGTAGCAAGTGCTTCTTCGAGAGTCATTCCGCTCTCATCTGCCGACTCTTCCTTAGCTTCTTCGTTAGCTTCTGGTGTTTCATCAACAGGGCTTTCTTTAGGTTCTTCCTCGGCCTTCTCTTCGGTCTTTGGCTCTTCAACTTCGGCATCTTTGCATGCAGCTTCCATTAGATCTGCGATTTCATCATCACTGATCTGCTGTGGTTCTTCTTTAGCAGGAGCTTCGTCTTTAACTTCGACCTTCTCTGCCTTTTTAGAAGATTTAGCACGCTTCTTTGGTTCTGGCTTATCTTCTTTTGGAGCTGGCTCATCTGGATCAATATCTAAAAGCATCTCTATTTCGCAACCGAACCCAGCTCTTGATAGAGCCTTGCCAAGTGCAACTGTCTCGGCAGCCTGAATAGAACTTGTGAAGCTACCAGCATCATCTTTAGATGCCACAACTCCATATTCCCATGTTGAAATAGGATGCTCATCATTCTTGTCTGCGAAAACCTCCGCATTGAAGATTGCAACATAAGGATTGCCATTCTCTATCCTTGTAATACGGAATCTTCCGTTTGGATAGAGCAGTCTGAACCAGAAAATCTTTGCCGCTGTTGGCAGATATTTCTTCTGCTCTCCATTAGCACCAATTACTGGATCGCCATAGCAATCAAATGATTCTTTAACGTAATCAAAAGGATTAAATCCCTCAACCTTGTTTAGTAGGTATGTCTGCTTTTCTGTCTTCTTTGTCATTTTAATTCTCTCCTTTACTTCATGCTTGCTTCCATAAGGAATCCCTTGTATTCCTTTGAAGAACCATCAAAACTTCTTCCTTTAGACTCTACTATTCTGGCAAGTTCACTATCCGTTTCTGATAGTGATGCCTCAAGTAGTCTTGCGAACTCAGAATCTGTGTTTCTGTTCGCCTGAATTTTCTTCATAAAATCCTTTTTCTTCATTTTTATCTCCTTTTTTAAATAAAAAAACGAGCATACGCCCGCAACAATATATATACTTATAAAATTTGCAAATACTACTGAAACAGACTATAAAAGCAAACTTTACATGTGAACATTATACCTTAATTGTCATTATAAAGCAACAAACATTTAAGTGGATTCGCAGATGAATATTTTACCAAGCAGTAAGACGTTATAAGACGAAATACTCATCTGCGAAAACTAGCAAAAGGAAATACTTATGTGCGAAAACACCATTCGCAGATGAATAATTTATAAGCGGCTAATTGTACCTAAACATCATAAAAACCTCGCTGCGGTCAAATTTCGCACGAATTCAGGCATAATAAAAGGGGCTTATAGCCCCTAGTTTGCGTAAGAGTCTGGTGTAATTCCAGAATCATCTTTTACAGATATATCTAATGATTGGGTTGATAGCGTTAGCTTAATAGTTCCAGATTTATACGTTGCGAATGTTTGGCCACAATGCTTATATAACAGATCCATACAGCTTCTGCTTGGAGATGTGTTAGCATTATCTTTTGGTGCTGATGACGAGATAATAGCATACTGAGGCTTCCATGTCGCAATCACATTTTCAGGTGGAGTTAACATGCCGCTCCCCTCAACAAGATACGCAGCAACTGCTTGGTATTTTCCTTTTAGCCTTTGCATGTCTTTCTTTGTAGCATTTCCACCAAGCACAATCCTTTTATCTCCAAGAGATACTACACATATAGCGCTATCCCCATATTTAGGCTTAATAACATCAATTGAGATGCCATTTCCGAGGTCTATTGTCTGATTGTTTGCTTGTTCAGCCTTCTTTGCGACCTTTTTAAAGGCCTTAAAACCATCACTTTTATCCTTCTTGCCATATATAGTTTTCTTTACTTTAAAGTTATTATAAACCTCTGGCAAACCACCAATAAACTCTGGAGAAGTATTAGTGCTAACCACATATTCAAGCTCACCATCATTAACGACAGATTTTAGATATGTTGTTGTAGCCGATCCACTTCCTCCGTCAATCAACGCTTCATTATCACCATTTTTTACGAGTACAGCAGCTCCTTGTCCTACGTTGATGATATGTATATCGGCTGTTGCGTTATCAACTATCTGATTGCCTTCTGCATCAACATTTTTCTTGTCTGCTCTTTGGTGGATAATCTCTCCAGTTTGTAAGCGTTCTCGTTCAAGCTGCCTTTCATTGAGGATATTTTTTATGAAAGCCCCAGCGCTTATCATCAAGAGAAAAACGATTACGCCAATCACAGCCCTCATTCTTTTTTGTTTTTTGGAAAGCCTTTTCTTCCTTTTAGTTGCTCCACCTTCGCCTGTATTTAATAGAGCATTTTTGTGATGGCTTGCACTAGAAAAACGCTCTTTTTTTCTTCTTTTTCTTTTCATAACAACCTCCAATACAGCGATTATAACATACTTTGTCTCTTTAGCCAAATGTGATATAATGAGAAAAAATAGGAGGTAGATATGAACAAAAAGAGCATATTATCAATTGGACTTATATGTGCATTAAGCCTTGGAATAACGGCTTGTGGCAAAGAAAAACAAGATATAGGAAAGATAGATACAGTAAAAACAGAAAAGAGTAAATCAGATGCTTCGGACAAGCCATTTCAAGGAACAGAAAACAATACGGGATATAAGATGCTTAAAATGGACGATTGTTATGCTGGATATAGCATGCCTTATCCACGGAAATTCACTAAAGAAGTGTATGCAGCCAATCTTATAAAGCTTACCGAGCCAAGCACAAATACGACTATATATATCGAACATTCAATGAATGATACAGATATAGAATCATCAGATGGCGAATCAGGCTATAGCAATATCGGCACTGTGAAAACCCTACTAGCACCAAAAATCGCCTATGAAGATTTTGTTATAAATAACACTACATATAAGAGATATATTGATCAAAATGTAGAAAAACCAAATAGCGGTTCAGAAGTAAGCAAAAAGGATCTTCTTTTATCAGTAGAGGATTACCCAAAGCTAAACTTATTACAGGGCAAGCAAACAACAAGAAACACTAGCGTATCAGAAAGACGATATTATATTCAGTACAAAAATGTTGCAACGTCTATATCAATGATAACATCATCTGATAATTTTGAAAAAGAAAAAGCCGTTGTTGACTACATGGTAAAGAATATATCAGGCGTTGATGAATCGTTTAAAGATACAAGAAAAATAGAGATTACAAAAGGATTTTCTTTAAAACTGCCTAATCAATTTAAACAATATACAATAGGAGATAAAGAACTAGGTAGTGGAACTATGTATCAAGTTCCTGCTGATAGTCAAAGCTCTCTAGCTGGGGCGTTTATTGATGTCTTTGATGTTGGGAAGAAATATACGATCAAGAAGTATGAGTCTGGCAACATTTATTTTTCTGATTCGTTTCCAACAGAGGCTCAAAATATGAGCAATTATGATTCCACTAATGGTGTTAGTGAAGAGACTGCAAGCATTTACACAGAAGCACTAAAGGGTAAGGTAAAGATGTCTCCAGCAAGAATAAGCAATATAACAATATACAGGACTGGACTTAGAGGTAGTAGATTGCTTGAACATCAGACTGCATGGGTAACAGAAGCCTTTACAGTTGGCGAAGGCAGAAACAAGAAACTTGTAGTGTTTGGGTATAATATTGCTAGATATAACGAGATGAAAAACGTGTTTGAAAAAGCCTTATAATGCTTGGAATTGTACATGAAATATGATATAATATAAGCATAAGGAGAGAAAAAATTATGACTAAGAGAGACGGTAGATTTGACAATGGAAACTTGCAGTTCTGGTGCAAGAAAACACAAAAAAGCCTTATTGAAGTAACAGGGCAGTTTGATATAGACAAGATTGGCGTTGGATTTAGAATGTTTAACCAGCAAGCAGAGAAGGGAAATAGAGTAACATCAAGTATTGATTTTTACTTTGATATGGCTGCAATGGAAGTTCTTTGCCGAGATATTCTATCTGGGAACATAGCCAAAATGATTACTGCAAGCAAAAAGGCTGCACAAGAGAGCGGAAGTAAATATCCTAAACCAGTTAGAGAGTTTAAGGGCGGTTCTAAAAAGACTATGAAAGCAAGGATATTAACTATAAGTGCTGGCAGTTCACAGCCATTTATAATAACATCCTATGATGGTCCAGCTAAAATAAACGAGGCCACAGGCGGTGTTGTTCCAGATTATAAATATAATGAAGCTGAACAAAGAATAATGATTGGTCTATCTGGTGATGACCTAAAGCAGTTTGCAGTAATGGGTCTTAGAGCAATTGATTTTTATTATGATCATTACTTTGGCAGAATAGATCCAGATAGAGATAGGAGATAACAGTATGTATAAGTTGATAACTTATCGTTCAAGGCGATTAGAGTCAAATTATTCAGAAAAACTACCCACGGGTTCAATGCTCGTGGGTTCTTTCAATGAAATAATTGAAGATATAGATGATGAGCCTGAACGCAAACTAACAAGAAAAGAGCGAAAAGCACAGAAGAAGAAGCTTAAAGAATACGAAGAACAAAGCAGCGTAAAGACGTATATTATTAATGGCGAAGAAGTAGAAGAAGGCGACCTCACAGACGAGGAGCTTGCAAGCATAAAAGCTTCTGAAATGATCAACAAAGATAGTTTTTATGATGCATTAGAGCCGCTTGACAATGGTGAATATACAACAGTTAAGCGAAGAGATAAGAAGATGCTTATCGTTCTTGGTGGGGCGTTTGGTGCAATATTGATTGTTGCGTTAGCGGCCATAGTTTTAGTCAATATGGGAGGAGGTATTTAAATTTGATTGTAGTATACGCAGAAAAGGAAGATATGGGTATAAAGTTTGCCGCTGCTCTTGGCGGCTTCAATTATAACGGAACTCATATCAATACAGAAAATCTATCTCAATATCAAGATGATATTAAGAAGAATCTCTCTAGTAAAAACGGATATATTTCCACTAAATATGAGGGGAAAGAATATAAAATTACATGGGGCTGGGGGCATTTTGGTACTCTCAAAGACATCAAAGATTATGAGCCAGAATATGACAAGTGGTATAAAATCCCATTGCCATATATCCCAACCAAATTCGAGAGCAAACGAAGGCTTAATAATAATCCAGATCCAAAAGCAAGAGAGCGTTTTAGGAAAAGAGACGATAGGCAATTTGATTTAGTAAAGAAAATATTCAATGACCCAAGCACGGAATTTATTATAAATGCTACTGACTGGGAACGTGAAGGTGAACTAATATTTGCGTATGTGTATGATTTAACTGGCACAACTAAACCATATTTAAGGCTTAGGAATAATGCAAAGACTGAGAAACAGATAAGAGAAGATTTTAGGCATTTAGTAAATTCAACAGAGAATTACCCATTTGTGCTTGCAGCTAGAGCTAGAAGTATCGCTGACTGGGTTATTGGTATGAATCTTACTATTGCGGCTACATTATATTTATCTAAAGATAGAGGACTGCTTAATGTTGGAAGAGTATTTACTCCTACATTGGCCCTTATCGTTAACAGAGAAAATGAGATTCGCAATTTCAAGCCAGAAACAACTTATGGCGTTACCGCAGAGTTTACTCTCGCAGATGGAAATAAATATACTGGTGTACTCCAGCAAGAAGAAAACTTCAAAAAGAAAGAGCTTGCAGAAGGTCTGATAAGAGATTTAAGCAAAAATGGTGTGATCACAAGTGTTGAAAAAAAGCTTGAGAAGAAAAATCCACCACTATTATATGATACGACAGCACTGCAAGTAGATGCTAATAACTACTATGGATTTACGCTTGATCAGACTCTCAAATAGCACAGTCACTATATGAACATGGATTTATAACATATCCAAGAGTTGATTCAACTTACCTAACGGAAGATAAGAAGCTCGAAGTTCCACTTCTGCTTGAAGCAATCATAGATAGCAGATTCCCGCAGTATAAAGGCAGAGTTAAAACCAATATGCCAGACAGATATTTTAACGATTCGAAAGTAAGTGGCCATGATGCAATTATAATTACAGATTTAACGCCATCAGGACTTGATGAGAAGCAAGAAAAAATTTACGATCTTATTTGCCGAAGGATGCTAATGACAGTTTGCCCAAGCATGGAAACTCAAAAAACAGCAGTAACGACTATGGTTGGTAGCGAAGAATTCAAGACTAATGGAACAATATTAAAGCAATTAGGATTTATGGCACTTAATGTAAAGCAGCGTAGCGTGAATAATTCTGAATTGCCAAATAGTATAGCCGAACAAGTAAAAACCGCTGGTGAATATAGCGTTTATGAGCAAACTTCAACTCCACCTATTAGATACACAGAGGCGACTCTTATCACAGCCATGAAAAATTGCGGTCGCAAGATGGAAGATGAAACGGCTAGAGAATACCTTAAGAAAAGTGAGGGAATTGGTAGACCATCAACGAGAGCCTCAATCATGGAGAGACTTATAAACATGAACTTTGTTGAGCGAAGGAAAAGCACAATTTATCCTACAGATAAGGGAATATCCGCAATAGAATCTATTACAATAGACGATATTAAGTCTCCAATACTTACTGCAAGATGGGAACAAGAACTTGATGAAATAGAGAGTTCAACTCCAAAAGAGTGTGTTTCTAAGCTGAGGGTGTTCCTTTTAAGCATTAATCAAAAAGCCACAGAATGGTGTAATGAAATGGAGAAAAATAAAGCAACTCAAATATCTACAAATAATGTTGAGATGGATATCAGTTGCCCTGTTTGCGGAAAGAAAATGCTTAACTTTAAAGATGGATATGTATGCAGTGGCTACAAAGAAGGCTGTGCATTTAGAGTTCCAAAGAAGTTTATAGGTAAAAATATAAGCGAAGCCGTTTTAAAGGAGCTTATAACAAAAGGCAAGACAAAAGAAATTTCAGGATTTAAGAGTAAATCAGGAAATTCGTTTTCAGCCACGCTAAAACTTGTAAAGGCTCACGAATGTACATCTTGCGGAGCAGTCCAATCAAACAATCCTGCTGGTTGTTATAAATGCGGAGGAAAGCTAAAAGAATCCGAAACACAACTAACTATAGGTCTTGAATTTTCAGAAAAGAAAAGAGGTAAAAAATGAAGAAAATAAAAGAATTGTTTAGTTATGGTGAATATGATATTCCAATATCTGTAGCAGAAAATGCGATAAAGTTCTATAAAATAGGATTAATAATAGCTGGAGCTGGAGGTATATTGAACCTTATATTAGCTAATATATGGGGAATAATCATTAGTATACTTGTCGGAATTGGAGTAGGTCTTGTTGGATATTTAAGGATATTATCAATTAGTCGAACAGGATATAGAGAGATAGTTGGTGTATGTGAAGCATATGAGAAGTCAATCATAGATATATCCACTATAGTTACTATCAAGAAGAAAGGGCCTACAATTAAAAAGCTTTCTTGTAAAAATCTCGTGATGATAAAACATACAGAATACCTTACTATAAAGAAAACCACTTAATAGACGAAGGCTCTGAGGTGATCATATATGTTAGAGAAGACGAGAGAGAATTTGTTGGCAGTGATGGTTATATAAACTTTAATACAATATTAGGCTACGAAGCCGTAGGAAAGGCTAAGGATTATGAATAAAACAGAAAATGATATGAGCTTATATTTAAAGGAAAAATAAAATATTTGTTTTAGACACAAATGTTTTTACTACAAGATCCAACAGCAATTTTGAACTTCAAAGATAACACAGTTGTCATACCACTAACTGTAATTGAGGAGCTTGATCGCAAGAAAACGGATAAAAACCCAGAACTTGCAAAAGCTGCTAGAGATATAATAAGAAGACTTGAACTACTAAGTAATGAAGGTGATATTAATATCGGAGTTGGATTGCCAGATCATGGTCTTATAAAAGTTGAAACGAATATAGACAAAACCATGCCTTTATTAACTAGTGATGCAAGCATAAATGATAACAAAATTTTAGCTGCTGTTAGTTATGTAAAATATAGCGTAGCAGCAGAAGGTCTTTCAACTCCAGTTGTTTTTGTTACTAGAGATCTAAATCTGAGACTGAAAGCAAGAGTTGCTGGATTCCAAGCAGAGGACTATAAAAGCGAACAAGTGCCAGAGCAATTATATACAGGAAGAACTACTGAAACTGCTGAATATCCAAACCAGTTCATTGAGAGTAATGGTGCATTAAAAAGATATGTTAATGGCGTAGAACAACCGCTTAGACACAAAAGCAGAAAACCACTAGGAGTAACGCCAAGAAACAACGGACAGTATTTTATGCAAGAGGCTCTCTTATCTTCCGCAGATATTGCACCAGCAGTTATCATCATAGGTGCAGCAGGAACAGCTAAAACATTCTACAGTTTAGCCTGTGGTTTAAGCGAAGTTATCAATGGAAAATATGATAAAGTGCTTGTTTGTAGACCTAACTCTGGATTTGATGGTGATATTGGCTTCCTCCCTGGTGATGAAAAGAAAAAGGTATCAGGACTAATGAGGCCAATCATGGATAATCTTGATGTCTTGCTTAAAAACTGGCAAGATCCAAAGGGGGATAATGGGAAGAAAGAAAGGCGATTAACTTCTGAGAAAAATCGTTTAAAGAACCTTGAAAAGAAAAGAGATAGTCAGTATACACCTAAAAATCAGAAGAAAAAGCTAAAGAAACAGATAAATGAGCTACATTCAGTTATCGTTAAGCTAGAAAAGGAAATTAATACAGCAACCAAATCTTTATCAAAAGAGCAAATAAGAGGAATGATTGAAACCGAGTCTTTGACATTTATTAGAGGACGGTCCTTAACAAATACTTATCTTATTATTGATGAGGCTCAAAACCTTACAGTAACACAAGCAAAAGGAATTTTAACCAGAGCTGGCAAGGGAACAAAGATTGTATTATGTGGAGATCCAGAGCAGATCGATAAAACCTATATAGATAAGAGAACAAATGGACTATCTTATATCATGGATAAAATGAAAGAAAGCCCTTTAGCTTGGCAGATAACAATGTTGCAATCTGAATGCGAGCGATCGGCATTAGCAAATGAAGCAGCAAAGTTGTTGTAAACTAAAACAGCGGGATAACCCCCGCTGTTTGTTTTATTTAAACATTTCTTGTTTTCCGTTCGATTGTGCATATAGTGTCATTATGCCAACCACCATGAGCAACTAAAAGGACTCTTTCAATTTCAAATCCATATTTCATGCCAATACCACCACTATTCCAGCCAAAGGATATAACCTTTCCTCCAAGCTTGACAATCCTAGAAATTTCTTTCTTTTGATTACTCCAAAATGTAGACTGCGTTGTTTTATTAGACACTTCTAGCCCTACATTCTTATAGCATTCACTTATTTGTCTAGGCGAATATGGTGGATCATATAAAACACCATCAATGGAGCAATCATCAAATGTCTTAAGGAAGTCTAATGCATCCATATGGTAATCAGTATCAAACTCTGGGTTTAGATCGTTAGTGATTGAAGCAATCTTATTTTTGTTTGCGAATGGGTCTATCCATAATAGGTCATCATCAACTTCTTCTTCCAGCATCTTCTTGATTGGGTATATGTCGAAGGTATTTTTGCTTGGCATACTCCACGCTCTTTCAATTTTTATATCGCTCATATCTTCTCCTTTTCTATGCTTATATTATATCATATTTGGAGACTATTTCAAAGACTGCTGCTTTACCCATCTGCGATTCACATTTTCGCATATGAGTATTTTACTGGTGGTGTCATTTTATAAATTATTCATCTGCGAAAAATTATCTGGTGATATTGCCGTTTTCTCAGAGATTCTCTTTACGGTAGTACAAATACTCAATAAGCGCATAAAAACCTCGCTACGGTCAAATTTCGCACGATTTCGGGCATAATAAAAGAGGGCCTATAGCCCTCAAGAACTTACTTGTTAAAATGTCCGTTTGCAAATACCGATCGTCTTGGTACGGCGAGAACATCCTTGTTATGTAAATCTTCTCTAAGCAGTACATCTTCTGCATCTTCTGGATCTGTGATAACTGATGTATTATATACGCCAGCTCTCTTCATAATTCCATCCTTTGTGCTTAGTGCTGCAAAAACAACTCCGAACTGCTTAACCTCTTTAGCCGACATATCCTCAAGATTTCTAGCTAGTGTAAGCTCATTAAGAAGAAGAACGCTATCAATATCACCAGACTCAATCATCTTTCGACTTTACCCTCAATCTCTGCGTATCTGGTGAGTGAAGCTGGTGCTGGCTTTTCTGCCTTTACTTCCTTAACTTCCTTAACTTCCTCTTTAACATTTGGCTTTGTATTCTCCATAATCTCTCCTTTCAAAAATATTATATCATAATTATAGCATATTTCCCAAATAAAAAAAGCCCCTAATGGGGCTAATTTATTATTTTGACATTTCAAGAGTAATAATATCATCAAGCTGAGTGTTTCTGCTAGACGTATCTTCTTTATCAATACTTCTTGTATAAGCATCAATATCGCCGATAAGAATAACTTTTTCTTTGGCTCTTGTGATTGCTGTGTATACAAGATTTCTCTTAGCAGTATTTCATGCTTTGGATCAATAATTATGATACAGCATTTATACTCCGCACCTTGTGATTTGTGGACCGTACAAGCATAAGCCTGAACCAAGCAGTCTAGCTCAGCACCAGCAAGCTCAACAACCCTATCATCACCAAAGTCACAAGTAACAATCTGCGATTTGCCAGACATCTCAATCTTAGTAATATATCCTATATCTCCATTTGTTAGTTCGCCTTTATTCTTGGTAAACATAACTTTATCTCCAAGAAATAAATCCATATTATCAACCTTATTTCTGCCATTAACATGACTAGGTATCGGATTTATAATCTCCTTGAGGATAGGATTTATTTCATTTACTCCTGTAGCTGTCTTCTTTCTATATGGTGTAAGAACAATAGTTTCATCATCACCATACTCCTTTAGAGCTTTTTCATACTCTACTTTAACAGTTTCAACAATATCTTCCGAACTATCTCTTGGAATAAATACAAATGAATCGTCAAAATCCATCTCCTTTATCCCGTGATTAATTCTAGCAGCGTTGATTGCGATTGAAGAATTTCCAGCTTGTCTGAAAATTTTCGTAAAGGTGATTACTGGAACTTCGCCTGAGTCAATCATGCTTTTAAGTACCGCACCAGCACCAACGGAAGGTAACTGATAAATATCACCGACACATACAATCTTAGTGCCTCTTGATATTGCTGTGAATAACTTATCTGCTAGAAAAATATCCAGCATTGAAACCTCATCAACAACTAGTAGCCCTGTATCAATAACAGAACTATCTTCTGTATTGATAAAATCACCATCATCTGTAGCCAGAAGGCCAAGTGTCTGATGAATTGTTCCTGATGGAAGCCCAGAGCTTTCAGTCATTCTTCTTGCCGCTCTACCCGTAGGTGCTGCAAGCATAATGCCGTCACTGCTATATCGCTCAAAGACATTGAATAGAACCTTCTGAAATGATGTTTTACCAGTACCAGGTCCGCCTGTGACAACAGAGAACTGAGAGTTCATAACTGTTTCAACAGCAGCTTCTTGTTCTGGCGAGAGAAGAATACCAAGCTCCTTCTCAGCTTCAACAATATCATCCATGTAAGATCTGTTCTCTGACGGTGAGCTTTCCATTATTCTTTTTATTTCTTTAGCCGCATTGTACTCAGCATAGCCAGTAACAGCACGGTAGAATATTGGAGTTCCGTCTTTTAATCTTGTGCGACAGTAGATTTCTTTGCCTTCCATGCTCTTGCAAGCACTTCTAACCTTTTCTGCAATCGGAACTCTTTCTGCTTTTGGCAGTTTTTCAACGCCAAATAATTTATAAATGTTGTCTAAAAGGTTGGCCCAAGTGCAGTAGGTGTGTCCTAGCTGTTCTACATTGTATAGAACGTGGAATATTGCACCTTTAACCCTGTTTGGTGCTAACGAATCACCGTTTAGGCTTTTAAAGATCTTCTCAGCAACATTAAAGCTGAAATAACCTTTCATGAATAACCTATAAGGATCTTCTTTTACAACCTCAATTGTGTTTTTCCCGAACCTATCATATAGCTTGCCAATTTTGTTCATGCCAATACCGAATGGAAGTAAGTAAGCATAAACATCTTTAGCTGCGCCCCTTGACATATAGTCCTCTTTGATAAGCTCAAAGTTTTTCTTTCCGACACCTTGGACGTTCTTTAGCTTCTCAATATCATCATCAAGAATATCAAAAGTTTCATCTCCAAACATGTCATAAATTCTTTTAGCTAGAGTTTCACCAATTCCGTTTATAGAAGTAAGGTATCTAGTAATACCGCTTCTATTGGCAACACGGTGTTCCTCACAGCTCGTAGCGGAAAATGTGAACTGCTTGCCTCTTGCACTAACAAATGGCATTGAATCAAATTCTCCTTCAAGAGTTATATCAAGAACCGTGTTTGGTAAAACGCCTTTTACCGAAAATGACGACTCCATAGAGCCATCTGGCATTTCTATAGGTTCGTATGCCTTAAAAAGCTTTATAGCAAAAGCGTCTCTACTAAAAAGGTCCTTTGTGAACCTTCCTTCTATTTTCATTTCTCCTCCTTAATAAAAGGGGATATTAAACCCCCTTTCTACTTAACTTTAAAACTTCTCTTGCCGTTTGATGGCAAGTAGCAAGCCTTGTAAGCCTCTGGCGAGTTTTTCTTAAGCGCCGCTGTGTCAATAGCTGGCTTTTGAGCCATCTTGTATGCATCAGGGAACTTAGTCATTAACTTTTCGAGGTTTACAGCATTTCTTGTGTTATACCAGAGAGTATGTCTAGCGCCGTCACTACCAAGCACAATACCATATGGAGCATCTTTCATGATCTCAATAAATGGTAGCTGTAATTCTTCGTATTCGGCGAGAGCTTCCTCTGTTTTCTTCTTTGCTTTATTTTCCTCTTTTTTGAGGTCGTCATAGGCCTTCTTTTTGATCATAAGCTGATCGAATATTGGAGTCATAGACTCATCAAATTCGCACGGTTGCTTATTCTGATCAACTTCGCCATAGATTTCCTCAATGCACTTGCGAACGAGTTTACGATCTCTAACATTTAAGAACGAAGGAGGCTTTTTCTCCATTACGTTTCTTTCAATGAAATGCTCGCAAGCATCAAGAAGGCTCTCTCCAAGGAGCTGCTCTCTTTCAACTCTAACAGCCTTTGTAAACTCTGGTCTTAGACCCCAACCGAGGTAGAAGATACAAAAATCAAGGTTAAATCCTTCTGTATAAGAGCGCCCCTGAGCATCATAGTGAGCAGGAACAGCATCAGCTTCAAATTCCTTGATCGTGCCAATGTTTACATGGCTTGTGTGTTTAATCTCAAGAATACCCGCTTGGCCAGTCTGTTTGTCATACAAAAGACCGTCAATATTCATCAAGTAGTGTTTCCACTTCTTCGACTGCCATTGTAGATCAGTATTAACGACAACATATCTATCGCCAAACTGTCTCCTGAAATAATTCCTGAGGACAGGTTCTACCTGATGACCAGCGTAGAATATGTCCTCTCTTTTATTGTCATCATCATCCTTTGATTCGTATGGAAGATCAAGCATCTCCATATAAACATCAATAGGAGCAACGAATGGCGATATACCATTGATTGACGGCACGGTACTTCCACCGTATGCGTAATCAATAGAATTATCCAGACCATGCTTTCTTGATTCTGTGAAAAACTCATCAAAGTCGGCAGAGCCGAGCTTCTCTGATATATATACAGTATCTCCAATAGGTCTAGCAACCTTAAGGATTTCCATTAGTTTATCCTTAGGGAAACCCTGATTGAGAATATCCTGTAGTCCATGCTGAACACTCTCTTTTAACAACTCTTTGCTTATATTCATTCTTTTTTCTCCTTTTCAAATTAATAAAGGGAGAATAAATCTCCCTTAAGTATTATAGTTCTACATCACCAGCAACATCAAGCTTTGACCAATTAGCATTAAGAAGCGTTCTTATCGCTGCTTGTAGTCTTAGCTTTCTATCTCCTGATAGCTTGCTACCAATCTCTGTATTAGTGATTTCACTAAGTGATATATATATAGTGAAAGCCGTTTCTTCTCTAGCGAAGAACGCATTTTCAACTATTTCCTTGCAAGCTTTCTTTGATATCTTATGAAGCCCTGCCTTTTTCATTGCTGATATTAGCGTGTTTGTTGGATTCTTGATTGGCGTGTTCATAAGAATACGCATTTTACCAAGATCCTCGCTTATATCATCATCAAGCTGAGCGAGTGCTGATAGAAATTCATTTAGCGAACCAGAGCCAACTCTATGTTTTACGGTGATGACTTCACCAAGCTGGAACACAGAGCCACCAACCTTTAGAACAGCATTAACTCTAGCAGCCGAACCAGATATATCATCTGTGTGTAGCTGATAAAGTATTGTAGCCTCATCTAATAGGCTTGGGTTAAGCCCCATCTTGATCCAAGCAGAGCCGAATCTCGACTTTTTGATGTTCTTTGCTTCGTAAATAACGCTCGTTCCCTCATGAGTATAAAACCCACTATGAAACTTACCACCATTTACGTTGCAGTGATTTGCGAAATTACTAGCCAAATCCATCTGTGGGATTGGTTCATACTGGCAAGATCCAGCAGAAAGAATCATTCCTCCTCTAAGCAGGAACTTTCCCTCTTCCTTTTCATCATGCAGCCCCCAGTAGTTGTTCATAGAGTTTAGAATCTGCTCTATAGTCATTAATTCATGACCACTAGCATCATCTCCGCTTCTACGCTCCAGCGCAGGGATTGCTAAAGGCGAAAGAGGATAATCCTTAGTTTCGCCACCAACATTCATTGTTAAACGCCCCTCGTCGTTCTCCCATTTGGTAAGAACCGAACTGATGTTGCCAATAAGCCACTCATCAGAAGCGTCCATTTCCTCTAGGAAATTGAGCATATCCAGCTCATCTGCGAAATTCGCTAGGCAATCAACTGAACTTAATTCTCTTTTCATTTTTATTCTCCTTTTACTTTAAACTAACAAATCTTCTAGGTCTGAAACCATTAGCTGGCCACAGTTCCTATACGCTTTATCCATTTTGCCAATCGTATATAAATACTCTTAGCTCTTGCAACTTCACGATCACGCCAATTGCGATATTCAGCCTCATCATCAGCTAAGCGATAACCGCTCTTTGTACCGTTGATGATTGGAAAACCATCTCTACGAAGGCTCTCTATAGAACACCTAACTTTACGATCGCTGAGATGTAACATCTCCGCAAGATGCTCTCTTGTTGTAAGCTCTGAGTTCTCGATAATTTCAAGAATCTCATCCTTTTTCTCTGGAATCATAGAATTACTCATTTTCATTTCTCCTTTTGTTTTAATAACAATAATCTTATATATAAAAAGATATGCCCTTAAGCATATCTGAAAACTAAAAAAACAAACCTCTCGGTTTGTGTCAATTTATATAAACGGGCTACGCCCTGTAAAAAAACTATTAAATCATACTATAAAAATCAAACTATGATATGGAAATATTATAACTTATTTGCCTATGATAAGCAAGCCGTTTTTCGCAGATGAGAATTTATTACTTGTCGGCGAAACCTTTAAACACATATCTCATTCTAAAAGCCTTTTTGAGACATATTTTTCTTCCCTGATTCTACCAATCATAAACTAAAACTAAAACAAAAACATCAAAAAAACTAAAAACAAAAAAACTAAAAATAAAAGCTAAAAAAACTAAAAAGATATAAGTTTGATTTCCCTTATTTGTTTTCGCAGATGAATAATTTGCAAGATAGCGCTATCAATAAAATACTCATCTGTGAAAATCTAAACGGCAAATATTCGCTTTTTCTCGTAAATTTTCATAGCGGTAGCAAACCATCATTAAACACATAAAAACCCCGCTACGGTCAAATTTTGCAGGATTTCAGGCATAATAAAAAGCCCCATAAGGGGCTTAGTTTTATAGATGAAGCACTCTTTCTTTTACTTCTTCCATTCTTCCAGCATTAAAGTCATTATTGCCGATATAACCGCATACTCTTCTAGCAGTATTCATCTTGTCGTGGTTATGGTTTCCACAATTAGGGCATTCCCATATTGGTTTACCGTCTGGGCCATCAACAATTGATATTTCGCCCTCGTAACCACAAACTTGGCAGTAATCACTCTTAGTGTTTAATTCCGCATACATGATGTTTTCGTAAATATACTTCATTACATCAAGCACAGCTTCAATATTATGCTGCATATTTGGAATTTCTACATAGCTGATTGCACCACCTGGTGACAGCTTCTGGAATTTCGCTTCAAACTTTAACTTCGAGAAGGCATCTATCTCCTCTGTTACATGAACATGATAACTATTAGTTATATAGTTCTTATCTGTAACATGAGGAATTACACCAAATCTTCTTTTAAGGTTTTTAGCAAACTTGTAAGTTGTTGATTCCATCGTTTGTCGACTATATTTCCAACCGTTTTCACAACGGTGACTACTCTTTCGCTTTCGCTACTCTACTCACATTCTAGTTTTCGATAGTCTGTTCACATTTACTAGTTAATTGTTTAAAGTATTGATTACTGTATTTAAGTTTAGGTTTTCCCTTTTTAACTTGTTCCGAAATAGTTTTTATACAAACCCCTGTTTCCTTGCTTGCGTTTGCAATGCTATAAAATGTTTTAAGTAGGCGATCTGTATTATAATCAAACATTCCTATCACTGGATTTTGATTGGCTACTTCATCATCCTTATATCGGAAGAAGTAAGGTTTTCTTACAGGCCTATGATATTTAGCTTGCCTTGCAACAGTAGTCTTAGACAGCCCAGTCTCTCTAACAGCCTCACAAATAGATTCAAATTCGCCCATTATCTCGTTAGTTAACGTATTGTACATAACTACTGGCTTTGATTGCGAATCATCTATTCCTTTATCTTGAGGACAAAGACCTTCATCATGAGCCTTCTGTATATTTTCTTGATTGGTCGTCCAGTATAGGTTTTCAACTCTATTATCGGACTTTATATTATTTTTGTGACCAACTATAGGAAGCCCTTTCGGATTAGGTATAAATGTTTCTGCAACGACCCTATGAACTCTTCGATTTTTACATCTTTTGGTTTCATTGTCATATATGCCACAGTATTTATAACCCTTTGTTATCCTTTGAGCTTTCATAACAAGATTATCTTTACCTTTATAGTGGCTTCTATGCGTATACACAGTTCCATCTACATCTATATAATCTTTGCTGTTTTTAATCCGCTTTGCGGTTTTAGGTAGTTTCATGTTTACCTCCTTTCTTTAGTATTAATAATCAATTAACTAGATTTAGCACAGGATTGCCACGCTTCCCCTGTAAGCATGAGAGCAACTATCCATTTCCTGATAGTCCAGCCTAAGCTGTCTCTCATACACCGAATATTAAATTCGTTAAGCAGTTTTTTCATTGTAGCTTACGCTACAAGCCCCCACGGAATCAATGTAGGAGTACCGTACACCGAGTAACTGATATTTTCAGCGGCTTTCCACTCGTTGCACTTATCATTAAGCCTTTGCATTACTTTTAGAGCAAACTCTTCACCAGCCTTTGATGTATGTGTTTCACCAATCATGTAATAACACATCTCACAAAGCCCTGCATAACCAAGAGAAATTGTTGAATAGCCGTTATAAAGCAGCTTATCAATCAACTCACCCTCTTTTAGTCTAGCAATAGCTCCATGTTGCCATAGAATTGGTGCAACATCAGATGGCGTTCCAAGCAATCTTTCGTGTCTTAATCTTAAAGCACGGTGACAAAGCTCTAGTCTTTCATCTAGGATTTCCCAGAATTTATCCATATCTCCATATGACGAGCAAGCTACATCAACAAGGTTGATTGTTACAACACCCTGATTGAATCTGCCGTAAAACTTATGCGATCCATCTGGGTTTAACTGTGAATCTTCAACGGTTAGGAAGCTTCTACAGTTGTGAGAGTAAATTCCTGAAACAGTAAAATGTTCAGATTCAGTCGTTACATCATAACTAAACTTATTCTCAAACACTCTTTCTGTTACGCCCGTTACAGTACACTTGTTGGTATTCGTTATTGAGAAGTTGATTCTCTCTGTATTAATAACATTGAGTCTTTCTTCTCCGATACAATGTATTCAACAAGTTCTTCTGTTGGAATAAACTCAACCCTATACCTTATATTATCTTTCTTGTTGCTCCTATAGTGATTTCTATAAACACTAGCTCTCATTCCGAGAGACTGAGCAAGCAGCATCTGCTGTAAAGCAAGTTCTTTATTTGTTGAACCAATTTGAACCTTCGATATTTTAGAATTGCTATTCACATAACCATCAGCATCAATCATACCCGCAAGAAATGCCAATCTAGCCTCCTTGTTTGCATCAAATATCATTGATGGTATATGTCTATCAGCCTTTACAGTAGCTCCAAAAAGCTCTTTTAGCTGATTGGATAGATCAACACATCTTTTGCCGTCAGTTCCAACAGCAGCGACATCAAAGTAATTGCCCTTTACGCCTCTTTCTTGTGTTTTAGCTCTAAAATCCATCCCGAACGCACTCTTTGCTCTTTCAACAAAAGCGTTTAGTATATCAGTTTCGTGTAAACCTAGCGATACAACAGCAGAAGATTCATACTGTCCGTCACATAGCATCAAACCCAGACACCACGCCGCATCACTATCCATGTAAACACTTTCGCTACTTACACAGTCGTCATCTATTAAGATCTCATCAAACGAAGAAAGGTCCTTTGCAAGCACTACGCCATTATTTGTTTCAAATGGATGGTCTGGTGTGCAATCAAGAACACGACCATTAGAGAATGTCAGCTCTAGCCAATTCTTTGAATGATTTTTAATCATATGCTTCATGGCAACATAGCTCTTTTTCTCGTTATCCCAAATTGTTACATTCTTAGGATTGATAATATAATCCTTCTTGTTTGGCTGTAATTCTATTCCGAACATCAACGCTAGTCTATTCCAAGCCTTAGCAAACGATTCAACATAGCGTGTTTCATTAATCTTATAGTCAATAACTTCTTTTTCGTCTACACAGCCCATTGGCGTGTATACATTACCATTCTTTAACTCCTTCATAACCTTAGCAGAAATGTAATCTGGAACAAGTCTTTTTGCTGTACACTTAGCAGCTAAAACTGTTGTTTCCCAGTATTCAGATCCCTCTGAGATATTGTTTTCGTCAAGAACATAGATTAACTTAGGAAATGCTGGTGTTATCCATACACCCTGCTTGTTTTTAACACCCTCCATACGCTGCCTCAAAACTTCCTTGATAAGAATATTGAGGTCATCTCTGAGCCTACCTTCTGGCACTTCATTTAGATACATAAATGCTGTAACAAATGGCGTTTGGCCATTAGTAGTCATTAGTGTTAGAAGCTGGTACTGAATAGTTTGTACACCGCTCTTAATTTCCTTTAGCAGTCTCTTTTCAACAATTTCTGAGACCTTTCCTTAGATATAGCTCCGCTTTCAATCGAATCCTGTAGATCAGTCGTGACTTCTTTCATAATTCTCTGTCTACTAACATCAATAAATGGTGCTAGATGCGAGAATGAGAACGACTGCCCCAATCATAATAAGATTTGTGTTTCAAATTATGTCTGACTATTTCTTGTTAGTGTGGTATTCACCAACCAATGTGTTTCCATATAGGCTATCCTATATGTACGATTAGTCGATACAATTATACATGAGTTTAATATCGTGCTTTTCAGCATTGTCGATATATCTTCGTGTCTGAGTTTCAGACTTACCAATAAACCTAGCAAATGCAGCTACTGTTTTAAATTGGTATTTATCCTTATAAAGAATATAATCGAACTTATATCTCTTACCTCTATTCTTTATCCGATTTAATTTTTTATAAGAGTGTTTGTTGTTGTCGCTTTGCGTTAACCACTCAAGGTTAGAAGCTTTGTTATTTGTAATATCGCCATCTATATGATTGACAGTATTACAAGCTTCATCATGAGGAATAAAGGTCTGAGCAACAACTCGTGAAAGATTAAGGTTCTTCGTCTCATTGTTATCGCTAACTAGTGACACATATAATCTTCCATTGTTTTTATTAGGAAAAGCGGAAATAAGATAAAAATCTTTTCTTCTTTTACTCCAGCGTTTAACTCTTCCATAGTTTGATACCATGTACTTGCTGAAACCAAGAATATTTTCCCACTTTTCATTAGGCATATCTTTAATGTCATAATGCCTACTTGACAAATCTTTCGCCACTTGATTGTTTGTCGCAATATTTAACTCTCTGCGATTTTGCCAATCAAGATAAGCTTTAGATAAACTTCATCATATTTAAGCCAAATGCTTGTTAGTGTCTTTCGAGACACGTTTGCCTTTTCAGATATACTCGTTATAGAGTAATCCTTATCAAGCATTGATTTGATTAGCTGTCTATTTCGGTTTATCTGCTTCCTCGTAGACGGCTTCATATAATAGTTAGGGGCTGGTTCTGGCAATTGCCACTCAACAATCTTTCTGCTTATAACCCCTCTGTTAATACCGAGAAGCTTTTCTATATAAGATTTAGAACGCCCCTCTTTGCAGTAAAGATGTGTGATTGCGGATTTCATTAGTTCCGCTTTTTCATTATGATTCATTCGGTATTCCACCTTTCATGTATAATCACGAGATAAGCTTTTCCAACCGACCTCGTTAGCTACGCAGCCAAGCTGCATAACCCTATTGTGATAGTTAACACTGTTTTTATACGGCAGGTTTTGTTAAACCGTATTGATTCGAAGCTACCTGAGCTATAATCTGTGTAGTTACGTTACACGCAGTATAGAAGCTATGAGGCTTCTCGATAAGCGTTTCTGTAATAACTGTTCCATTTTGAAGCATATCTTCTAGGTCGATAAGATCACAATTATGCTCTTTCTGGCTGTAGTAGTCAGAATCATGGAAATGAATAATTCCATTCTTATGAGCTTCAACTATGTCTTTCGGTAGAAGAATACGCTCGGTTAAATCTCTACTAACTTCACCAGCCATGTAATCTCTCTGTGTGGAGTTTACAACAGGGTTCTTGTTAGCGTTTTCAGCCTTAGCTTCTTCGTTTGTACGATCAATAAGAGATAAAATCTTATCGTCTGTTGTGTTTGCCTTTCTTGACAGCTCTCTATTATATCTGTATTTGATATAAGCTCTAGCTACCTCAAAAGCTCCATGCTGCATAATCTTATCTTCAACCATATCCTGTAGCTCTTCTACAGAAACAATATGATCAAGATCCATGCAGTTGATTGTTATCTGGTCAACAATTCTATCAATCTGAGTTTTTGTCATTCTCAAATCTTCTGATACATCACCATTAGCCTTGGTGATTGCGTTAACCAGTCTTTCTCTATCGAAGTGAACCTTTTGGCCACTTCTTTTGATTACAGTACCTTCAAATTTGATGTTCATTATTTTTTCTCCTTTCTGAACAATAAAGGCTCTGGTTTTTACCAGAGCCAATCGTACTATATCTTGATGCTAATTATATCACTATAATCAAATAAAACAAGATATAGATATTAATTTTATACAATTCTTTTTAGTCAAGGTTATAAACCTTAATTTTAGTAACGACTTCATCTTCCTCAACCGTGACATTTCTACAGCGTATTTAAACGCATCTATGAAATAGTCACAGTATTCATCAAACAATTCAACTAGTTCATATCTTTCTTTGATTTCAAAATCATCAAAGTCCTCAAAATCTTCATGCATATCAAGACTCCTGAACGGATAATTCTTGTGGTAAAGAACGAGATATCCACCGCTACGACCATTGAAACCAATGGTGTAGCCGTCAGCATCCTCTTCGAACTGCTCGATTAAATCGTAATACTGGCAGTTCATTAGCTCATTGAACCCATTCTCATAAATAAGGTCATAAGCCCTATCTTCCAACTCATCAGAAAGACCAAGGTTGTAAACCTTTACGTTGTTTGCGTATGAGGTCGATTGATTCCAGCTATTTGACGTATTGTATCTGAAATGATTTTTCAGATAAGTAACCATTTCTCTTCTTGTTACGTTTTCCATTTTTGCTTCTCCTTTGTTTTTTACATAGAAAAAGACACACCTTACGGTCTGTCTGTAAAAAAATAAAACAAACCCAAAAGGTTTGCATCAATTTATATAAATATAGTCACTTCTTAATCAAACTCTAAAAAGCAAACTATAGTATGTAGATATTATATCCTAAAAACAGTAAATTACACAAGCCGTTTTCGCAGATGAGTAATTTGCAAATAAAGCGAGTTTCTTAGCCCTAAAAATACTTGTCTGCGAAAATACAGGGTAACAGAAAAGACCCTCGAAAGAGGGCCAAATCTGATTAAAAATAGTTCGATTATAAAGTATGTTTAGATAGTCTGTTTACAAAGTAAGTTCTTAATTATTATTACACATTTTATTATCAAATGCAAGCCTAAATTCACTTACCTATATCAATATACCTAAACACCATAAAAACCTCGCTATGGCTAAATTTCGCAGGAATTCGGGCATAATAAAAGAGGGGTTTGCACCCCTCTAATTCTAGTCCATATAGACAACAACCCCATTGTCAGTTGCTTTTGCCCTAGAAAACCCTGCTCTTGCAATCATCATATTGCACAAAGTCATATGGTCCTTAAGCGAAAACTTCTTGCCAAATAGTTTTTCGGTGTCTATAAATGCACCATCCTCTGAGTTTTCTGCTTCATTCATAAACTCATTAAGTTTGAGATATTCTTTATCAAGCAACACTTCAAAGTTTTTCTCAACAAAAGAAACTGGAATCTCTTTCGCCTTCTTTTCAAAAACCCTTCCGTCATCACAAACAATCTGTGATAGCTTATCATCCATAAGAATAATAAGCCCTGCTTTAAAAGAACCATTCTCTAAAAAGAAGATGGTATCACCTTCTTGATAGAACACTCCACTTAATCCGTTCTCAATGAGCAGATCCTTTATATCCCTCATTTTTCTCCTTTCTAAATCGTGCGTTTAATAGCTCTAAGCATGTTGGTTGGCAGTTCAGATGGATCGGTAATATCTATAAAAGAAACATCTTCATAGATTTTATCAATCTTTGCCTTGTCAGAGCCAAGAGCTGCAACAAAAACATTAAAGCCACCCTTAACATACTCTTTAACCAGATCACGAAGTCTAGTTTCGGCATGACCAATCATGCTATGTGGCAAACCATCACTAATGATAATCATTATTTTCTTATCCACCATCTGCGATTTCAATCTTTCGCCAAGAGCCGTAACAGCAACCTCGTCAATGTTACCACCATCAGAATAGATTCCAGCAAGCACCTTAATAGGATCTTTAGGTTTAAACCCAAAATCAATATACCTATTAATTATTACCTCATCATATGTTGATGTATGGCCATATACGGCAACATCAAAATGTTCAAGTTCTGCAAGGGTTTTATACATACCCATAGCTGCATATGTTGCACATCTAATTTGTTCACCATACATAGAGCCTGATTGGTCTATCAAGATTCCTACAGCAGTTTCAGGAATATCCCTTTTTAGTTGCTGTATTCTCAAAATAGCGATAATCTCTATTAACTAGCTTCTCAGCCCTAAACTTCTTTCCTGAGAACTTTCTTTTTATTACTTCCAGTTCTCATGTCAGACTTTAAATGGTTTTCAATTTCTCGCCCAACCTTCTTAAAAAGAGCGATTATTATTCAAAAACGCATCCTGATTTGGACTAAGTGAAGCATATGGCAGATCATCTATAACTGTGACTCTCGAACAACCTAAAGGTGCTGTTGAATCTGAAATCATTTTATTAATTTCACCATTAATTTCTTCTTCAACTTCTTCTCTTGCAGCTTCTCCAACAAAGTCTGGTGTTGGCTGCATAGATTCTTCTAAATCGCCATCACTTGATTCAACGCCCATGTTGTCATATTCTGGCATAACAGATGTTTCTGGTAAATTATTCATGATGTCATCTAGTTCATCCTCTTTATTGGAATCACCCTGATCATCAGAACTATCACCATTTGTAGAATCATCTTGATTGCTAGAATCTTCGGTTTCATCTTCGTTAGATTCCTCGTTAGAACTATCGCCATTAGAGCCATTATCCTCTGAGTTTCCCTTAGACTTGTTGTTTTCAAATCCCATTGGCCGTCCGCTAAATTATCTGTATCAATTTTCGTCATTGCTACTTGAATCACCCTGACCCATCATTGCTTTGATCATCATCACTAGTCAGCGTCTCTATCAAGAAGAGTCTTTTCAATTCTGCCATCTTCTATAGCATTGTTCAGCCAATCAAAGATGTTGTAAATAAAAGCTCTTGTCTTGGTAAGCGAAACGCCCAAAACAACATTGCTTCTATTATCATTCAGAAGATCATTAATCTCCTTTAAAGACTGCTTTTCTTCTTTCGACAGCTCAATTGAGTTTATCACTAGCTTGCCATCACGAAACTGCTCTTTATACTTTCTGAGTACAGAAAAGTTCGTGTATAGAACATGACCCGCTTCATGGAACATTACTCCAAGAATGTGGTCAACGCTTACAGATAAAGGTTCGTCTAGCTCGTCTCTCTTTGTAAAAAGAGAATTTGCTGCATTAACAATAATTTCTTTGTTATTCGTTAACGCAGTAGTCATATCGCCCTCTTTGTAATAAACCTTATAATTTAAGTTAGGTTCTCTCTTATGTTTCTTGAAGAGAGTCAACATGCCAGAAGTTATATAGTCTTTAAAAAGCTTTGCTTTTTACTATATCTTCAGTCTCGATTGCTCTCAAGCATAGTCTTTTCTTCCTCTGTGAACTCTCTATCCTTAAACAGAGAATACTTTTTCTTTAGACTCTCTACATCAGTAGCCTTAACGCCTACAGAGTTCCAGTCAAAATCTGCTGAAAAAAGCTGAAAATTTCCAGACTGTGGTTTTACCTCTTTATTCTGGAAAAAAATTTGTGCTAATAGGAATTACTTTATCACACTTCCAGTAGGCGTGCTGTTTAGCTGTTGCAAGCATTTTAACAAACGCTTCCCTCATAATTACAATTCGATCACCAGGATCACAATCTAAAATCGTTAAGCTAAGGTTTGCTGAAACTATTTGTAGTGCAAATAATGCATAAACAAAAGTATTCATTACTCCTTTATCATTTGAATCCGCTTTTACATCATAAATATACTCTACAATTCTTGTCATATCAGAGAATAATTCTTTTACAACCGTTCTTTTTGTAAAGTGGTCAATAGCAGTATAATAAAGAGTGTCACCCAAACAGCAAATACCAACAATATACTTGCCATCATCATACTCAAAAGCTACGCCATCACCATCTACCTCTCCAATAGCTACTTTAGACGATTTCAAAGAATTAATTATCTGCAGATCTAAGAACTTTTCTGTACAAAGTTCAATAGCTTTCTGGATTTTCATTTTTATTTTCTCCTTTTAAATTATTAAATATATCTCTCCGTTACATCAACTTGAGCGTCATTTCGCTCTCTTATTACACTAATGTAACTGCCGTTAGTAATGCAAATATAGTTATCGCCTTTTCTGTTTAAGAATCCAGCTTTCTGAATAGCGATAATATCACCAATCAGAATATCAACCATTGCATTTTCTGGTACTAGAACACAGAACTCAGCAAAATCTCTGCCAACTCTATGCTCGATCCTGAATGAATACCTCTTTTGATTACCGTGATAAACTGGCTTTGATGTAACCGTAGCAGTCAAATCAATACTGATATAATCACGTTCTCCCTTCTTTAACATATTGTTTCTCCTTTTTATTTTATTTTTGCAATATCTTATTATATATAAAAAGATACACCCTAAGGCATATCTGGAAATTAAAAAACAAACCCAAAGGTTTGTGTCGATTATTTATGTGAATATAGCTACTTTAAAATCGAACTTTCAAAACTAACTATAGTATGGAGATATTATAGCTTAAAACAGCAAAAATACACAAGCAATTTTTCGCAGATGAGAAATTTATAAACACAGCAAATTTGCGGGTGATAAAAATACTTGTCTGCGAAAAATACATAGCCTTGTTCATCTCGTATTTTATTGTTACCCACATTCAATATACCTAAACGCCATAAAAACCTCGCTATGGTCAAATTTTCCACAATTTCGGGCATTAAAAAAGGGGCTTATCGCCCCTTAGAGAGAAAGTTATATTTTCAATTATGAACTAAATCTGGAAACAGTACGTTACTGTATCTCTTTCAATTCTGCTCATAAGAGAATCAAATAGTTTTTTGCCCTCTTTGGCAAACTCAACGGCAGGATCGAGCTGTCCGATAGCTCTAAGTCCAATGCCTGTCTTTAGCTGTTCCATAGCATCAAGATGATCAACCCAAGCATTATCAATTACATTTAGAAGAATTGCTCTCTCTGTATCTCTAAGCACAGCCTCACCAAGCTCATCTTCCTTTTCCTTATAAGCATTGATTACGCTATCAGTAATTCCATCAGCATCTACGCCAGCCTTTTCCATAATCATACGCTTTGTTTCATCACTCATATCGTCAACACTACCAGCAATCATATTAGTGATTACAGCAGACATATCTTCACACTCAAGAACTCTGTTTCTTTCGTTGTAGATAATTTTTCTCTGTAGATTAAGAACATCATCATACTTCAAGACGTTCTTTCTAGCACCAAAGTTATTACCCTCAACTCTTTTCTGAGTTTTATCAACAAATGATACGCTTGCGTTATTAGGGATCTTCTCGTTAAATCTCTTAATGAGGTCATCTTCCATAGAGCAGAAGAATTTAGTAGTTCCCTTATCTCCCTGTCTGCCCGCACGACCTCTAAGCTGATCGTCAACTCTCTTTGACTCATATCTTTCAGTACCAATCACATATAGACCACCAAGTTCAAGAACTTGCTCTTTTTCTGTTTCACATAGGGATTTAGTGATTGCGTTAACATCTTCCATGAACGCTGGATTTCCACCAAGCAGAATATCAGTACCTCTGCCAGCCATATTAGTAGAAACTGTAACAGCGTTTAGTCTGCCAGCCTGAGCGATAATCTTAGCCTCTTCTTTGTGGTTCTTCGCATTTAGCACATTGTGTGCAATACCCATGCTTTCTAGCATTACCGATAGTGCCTCTGAGTGCTTTACGGAAGCTGTTCCAATAAGGATTGGTCTGCCCGTTGCATGAACCTTTTTAATATCTTCGCAAATAGCCTCCCACTTTTCGTCCTCTGTTTCAAATACATCATCTATAAGGTCAATTCTAGCGACTGGCTTATGAGTAGGGATAGATACAACATTCATATTGTAAACCTCTCTAAACTCATCTTTGTCAGACTTAGCTGTTCCCGTCATACCAGAGAGCTTCTTATACATTCTAAAGAAGTTCTGTACGGTGATTGTGGCATAAGTCTTAGACTCTGCCTGAATCTTAACACCTTCCTTAGCTTCGATTGCCTGATGTAGCCCATCAGAGAATCTTCTGCCTTCCATTACTCTGCCTGTGAACTCATCTACAATAAGGATTTCGCCATTCTGATTGATGTAATCAATATTCTTCTTCATGATATAATTAGCCCTAAGAGCTTGCATGATGAAGTGCATTGTTTCTGCATTTTCTGCTTCAGATAGGTTGACTCCATAGAAGTTTTCAGCCTTTGTCAGCCCTCTATCAGATAGAGCAATCAGCTTATCCTTTTTCTCAATGTCATAATCTTTTTTCCCTAGTGACTTTACAAAAGAGTCAGCCTTTGTGTAGTCCTTTGTTCCAGCATCATTACCGCCAGAAATAATTAGCGGCGTTCTTGCCTCGTCAATAAGAATTGAGTCTACCTCATCTATGATTGCACAGCTAAGACCTCTCTGAACTCTATCAGAAGCCCTCTTAACCATGTTATCTCTTAGATAATCAAATCCAAACTCACTGTTGATGCCATATGTAATATCGCAGTCATAAGCATGTTTTCTGCTCTCATTATCCATTCCAGATGTAACACAGCCAACTGTAAGACCTAGGAAATTGTATAGCTTACCCATAAGCTCTGCATCACGCTCTGCAAGGTAGTCGTTTACCGTAACAACGTGTACACCCTCTCCAGATAGTGCGTTAACATAAGCAGAAGCAGTAGCGACAAGAGTCTTACCCTCTCCAGTTTTCATTTCGGCAATATCTCCATTATTAAGAATAATGCTACCAATGAGCTGTTCGTCATAGTGCCTCATTCCAAGAGCTCTCTTTGAAGCCTCTCTTACAACAGCAAGGATCTCTGGCATAAACTGCTCTGTTTCAATTCCCTTATATATCTTGTTTCTGAACTCAGAAGTCTTGTTCTGTAGCTCAGCATCACTTAGCTTTTCAATAGTCTTTTCAAGGCGATTAGCCTTCTTAATAATTCTCTTTGCATTTCTAATCTCAAACATAACTTTTTCCTTTCTCTCTCTTCTCTAAATATATTATATCATATTCGCTCACTTTTTCCAATACCTTTAACAAAAAAAGAGCCATTTCTGGCCCTATTTTTAGCTTCTCGAACTATTTCCAGTTGCATAATCAATTGTGATATTAGGCTGTACATTGTAGCAATATACATTAAATGAAAGTCCATTATCTTCAACCGATTTAGCCTCCATTTGAACGCCACTAGCTACGAGGTTATTACCCTCAAATATTGGCGTTACTCTATATAGAACATGATTGCCTGTACGCTCTACATATCTGACTGTTTGCTCTTCATATGGTAGCATACCTACAGTATTGAAATACCTAGTACCTGTAATAAGATTTTTAGGATTTGCATTTTCTCCGCAAAGTGAAAACGCAATTAGGTGGCAACGATTATATAGGTATTTATCCTTTATTAGATCATCATATCTTACAGTATGCCAACCACTAGGCTTAACCATACCAATAGAAGTTCTTTTTTCTGTTGGTAAGAGATCTTTGCCTATGCTTGCCTCTGCCTTTCCGCATCTTCCAAGACTATCTAGTTCAGAGAACGTCTTATACGACTTCTTTGCCCTTGATAGTTCATCTTGCGTAAAGCTTGGCACATTATTATTAAGTTCAACAGAAGGATTTCCACTATACGCTGGAATATTCCCTAGGCTATTACTCTTGCTTGTTTCGGTAGTTTCTTGCTGTGTTACAGTACCTTGAGCTTTTCCAATATCGGGCTTAGAAAAGTTCTTATACAGATACTGTCCTCCACCAAGCACTAAAACAATTAAGAGATAAACTAACCTACGTTTTAAATAATTGTTACTTCTTCTTCTCAAAACATTTCTCCATTTCCTTAAACAGTGATTTAGCTTCCTTTTCATTTTCTTTGCTTGTGACGATAATCGGGCTATCCCCTTCAAAGCTCAGAAGGTATATGACAATATGATTATTCATATATATTCTTATAGCGATTTCCGATAGTTTCTTTTTGCCATATTTTTCAAATAGGTTAATACTATCATCACGCTCAACAACCTTTTGCCCTTCAATCATCATTTCTATGGAGTCATGGCCCTTATGATCTCTAAGCCACTCTGCCATACCAAACACTTCTTCTTTTTTCTGCTTGCCGTAGTCTCTAAGATGTAGCATCAGCAGATCGCCATTAAAGGCCTCTTTTTTAATAACCTTCATTGATCTTCCTTTCTAGCTCTTCTCTTATTGCATCAAATTTACTAATAAAATCAGAAAAAGTTATTCCTTCTCTTTCTTCTATTGTGTATGAAACAATACCAAAAGCTTCCACGGAATCAACATCTGATACAACCTTAGCTCCCTTTAATTCAAAAAGTTCTTTAAGCATAATCATATCCTCTTTAGTTTCAGGATAATAAAACAATGCTCTAACTTCTGAATACGGTATAGCTATGGTTGTTTTCTTTAGGTGAGACACTTGCTTTTGCTGAGAATTAATCTCATGCTCTTTTGCAAGTATAGGGTATTCAAAGCACTCTCCATCATTTGATTGATATAGTGTTTCTGATACCACCTTTCTTTTTTTTAATACTTTCATTTTTTTCTCCTTTAAAGAAAAAAGACGGGTATAACCCGCCTTTTATTTCTTAGAATGGAATATCTTCCTCAATGGCTTCGTATCCATCTGCTGGCGGCTCTGCTGGCTGTGGTGCGTTCTGTGGCTGCTCTTTTGGCTGTGCCTGATCACCACTAGCTGTTTTTGTGCCAAGAAACTCGACATTGTTAGCAAACACGTCTGTTGTGTATACCGTCTGCCCGTCTCTATTCTTATAGCTTCCAGTCTGAATCCTACCATTCACTGCCACCAGTGAGCCTTTTCCAAGATACTGATTGCAGTTTTCAGCCTGCTTGCCGAAAACAATAATCGGAACGAAGTCAGCAACATCTCTCTGACCTTCCCTGTTTACTGCCAGAGTAAATCTAGTCTTTGCAGTATGCTTCTCATTCTGCAAATAAGTTAGCTCTGGATCTCTTACCAATCTTCCTGTGAGTACAACATTGTTCATAATAATTTTCTCCTTTTTCTTTTTAACAAATAAAAATAAAAAAAGAAGCCCATACTTTCAAATCTGACTTTAAAAACGGACTTCTATGGAAAAATATTATAATTCTTTTTTTAGATAGAATTGCAATACTTATTTGGCAAAAATATTGAAAAATATGTTATAATTATTTTTGAAAAATATTTTTTTAGGAGATATTTATGGAAAAGATTTTATTTATAGATTATGTAAAAAAACAACGCCACTGCTCAATGAAAAAGAAAAAAAGAACTTATTGTAAACAAAAATTTTTAAATAAACAGATAGACGAAAAACGTCAGTCAGGAAACTATAAGGCTTAGAGAACACGCAATAATCGAAAAAGCTTTCTGTAGATGTTAAAAACAAAGACTTTATAGATGATGAGTATTCTCTGCTTGTGGGAAATGTTATTCTTGATTGCGAGGAAATGCTTAATGATATAGAAGTCATTTCTTCTATGTATTATGCCAAGAAATTCAAAGAAGTAAAGAAAAGACATGACAAGATAGGTATTTATACATTTCTATCAAAGCACTTTAAAGAACTAACGCCTAGGGTTAAAGATAAGATTCTTAATTATTATAATCCTATTGTTACTGAAAGCGGATCTGTTTATCCTACATATAATGGAGATTACATTGTAGAACTTCTTCGTATAGATGGTCCATTAACTCGTGATGAAATTATTAGTGCTTGCGAAAACAAACGTCATGTGGTTCGAGATAATGGAGATAAACCAAAGAATGAAAGATACTTCGCTTCTGTAATTCCTGTAAACAAAAGGATAATTAGAACAGAGGATAAAAAGCTCATGTTCTATGATGTTGATAAATTCGCAGATGAGATTAATAATCTTATATCCGAAATCAAATTTCCAGTAGAGCAAGGCAAGCACAATATAGATGAAATCCTTGAAGATAACAAGAGGCTATTTGAAGAAGCTAATATCTCTAATGCCTATGAGGCACATAGCCTATTAAGGCATTATGAAGATAAACTACCTCCAAATATAGAGCTTGGAAGAGTTCCGATGATAATTGTTACATAAGAAAAGACCTCCCATTAGGGAGGCCTTTATTTTATGATTCACTTTATTTTATGATTCAAGAGCTTTACCAGCGAGATAGTCGGCTCTATCATTGTATTTATCTCCAGAATGTCCTTTTACCTTAATAAACTTAATATCAAGCGCTTCTCTGCTATCAAAAACATAGTTTCTGTATGCTTTAGTCTCTGGAAGTTTTGCCTTCCAAGCGTCATCAGCCCAAGCACCAACTCCTTCATAATCATGATGGATAGCAAGCTTATTAATTCCGTGTTCCTTGCAGTATTCAATGGCAAGTTCCGCTCCTAGAAGTTCGCCAGCGACATTTCTTAACTTACTGCTATCGTCTTTACACGCATTACTTAATTCAACAATATCATTATCTCCAAGTAGAATAACCGCAGCGCCCAGAGTAACGGCCCGTAGATACGTCATAGCTACCATCAACATATGCATTTATGTACCCATCTATAAGATTCTCTTCGATTGGTTTGCTGTCACTATCGTCATAGACAAATCTCTCCGCTTCTTCAAGCGAATGAAATTTCTTGAACTTAGCACCAGAAAATCCATCAACAGCCTTTGACACTCTTCCCAAGATATAAATACTCCAGTTCTAGCTCCAACCCTTACTGCGTAATACTTAGCCATTTATTTCTCCTTTCTAACTGAATTACCGCCCTCCTTGAGCAGAGAGCGGCATCCGAAATCCTTGTACACATGGCACACGATCTATTTATATTATATCATATTCGCTAACCGAACACAATATATATTACTTCGATTGGGTCGCTCTCTCATACCTCGTTCTATTCGCCCTTCTGTATAGCACATACAAGAGCGGGCTACACAGGAATATTGACGAATAAGTACCGACAGTTACACCAATCAAGAGAGGGATCGTAAACGCTCTAAGCTCTGATGATACCATTATGAATAACGGCAATATAGCACCTAGAGTTGTAAGAGAAGTCATGACAGACCTTGAGAACATCTGATTAATACTGTTATTGATAACCTTATCGAACTCCTTCTTGTTCATAAACTTCTTTTCTTCTCTAATTCTATCAAAGATAATGATTGTATCATTGATAGAATATCCAACAACTGTTAGTATTCCAGCAATAAACGGATTATTGATTGCTAGGCCGAATATCGCATATAGAGATAGTGTCACAAGAATATCGTGACCAAGCCCTATTACAGCAGACAATCCATATTTCCAGTCTTTAAATCTAAGTCTTATGTATAAAAGCATACATAGAGCTGCAATACTAATAGCCTTGATTGCGTTAGACTTTAACTCCTTGCTTACAGAAGGCCCAAATTCCTCAAAAGTTTCAATCTTCGTATTCTTTGAAATAGCCTTTAGATTTGACACAACTTTTGCCTTTCTAATCCGCTAATACCACTAGTTGTTTTGATTATTACCTTAGATTGCTCTTTGTTTCCATATACAACAGAAACATCTTTATAGTTCTTTACGGCCTTCTTTACGTCACTGATCTTGGTTTTACTTCCCATGTCGGCAGTGATCATTGTACCACCAGTAAAATCAATTCCGTAGTTCATACCTCTTGTTAGGGAGAACATTGAACCCATCATAATAACCGCAAGCGATAGTGCAAAGAACTTCTTCTTATGCTTGATAAAGTCAAACTTAGGAACGAAATCAACCTTTGAGATTTTAAGATTCCTAAACTTTTCAACAAGCACACCAACATAAAGCCTTGTTACAACAATAGCCGTAAACATAGACAGGGCTACACCAATCATAAGCGTTAAAGCAAAACCTTTAACTGATGTTGTTCCAAGCAGATAAAGCACAAAAGCTGCAATGAGCGTAGTTACCTGAGAGTCAATAATGCTTGAACTAGCCTTCTTAAAGCCCTCATACACGCTATGCCTTAGACCCTTGCCTTTCTTAACCTCTTCCTTAATTCTGGTAAATATTACTACGTTGGCATCTACAGCCATACCGATAGACAAAATGATACCAGCAATACTTGGTAGTGATAATACTACACCCATGCCTTTATAAGCCCATAGGTTAAGAAGTACATATAGAGCCAGAGCAAAATCTGCCATAAGGCCAAATACTCCAAATACTCCAATCATTAGCATAAACACAATAGCTATACCAATAGCGCCAGCAAAAATAGCCTTATTAAGCGCATCAGCACCAATGCTTGCCGACTGAACTGACGAACTAACCTCGTGCATAGACAGTGGCAAAGCACCGCCCTTAATTAATTGAGCGAGTTCTGTTGCTTCCTTTTTCTGAAATCCACTCGGACTTGTAATTTCACAAGATGTGCCAGTGATCGTGTTTTCAACTCTTGGTGCTGAAATAACTCTGCCATCAAGTGTGATGATAATTGATTTTGAATCAATGTTTTTTGATGCACTCGTTACCGATCCAGAACTAGCCCTCTTTGTAGCGGCCTCAAACTTTTTTGCTCCATCATTAGAGAACCTTAGGTTGATTTTATAACCACCATGCTCGTTATCTAGCGTTGCAGAAGCATCTTTAACGTCACTTCCTGTGAGCGCAATAGAGCCATCAGCAAGTAGGAAATTGAGCTGAGCTGTTTTACCGATCTGCTTTATTGCAGAATCCGCATCCTTAACACCTGGTAATTCCACCCTGATTCTTTTCTTTCCTTCAATTGTTACATTAGCCTCAGAGATTCCCATAGTATTAACTCTATTCTCGATTACACCCTTTGTCTCTCTCATTAGTGTATCGAGCTGTTCTCCTTTGGCCTTTGTTTCTCCTTCCATAACAACATAAACACCGCCATTAATATCAAGACCATATTTAAGCTGTTTCTTTAGTGGCTTGATTGGTCCACCTACTATAGTTATTACGCTTGCCAATAATCGTCAAAACAATTAGCAGTACAGCCATTAAAGGCTTCAACTTGTTTATCATTAAATTTCCTGCCACTCAAAATGTATTTAAATATACTTAAACACATCGAGAAATTGAAGTCCTCACGGGTACTTCTTACTGCTTCAACGTGTATGCTTTCGTACTAAACTACTCACAAGTTCTTGTACACTCCACAGTCGTAAATTCCTGCGATAGCCCGCAGTACATACTTACGTTTGCTTTTATTATGCAATTTCGTAAGTTAAAGCATCTCTTAAATTAAGAGCAGCATTGAAATCCCTATCCTCAACATAGCCACAATCACAACGATATATCCTATCTGAAAGCTTCAAATCTTTCTTGATAGCACCACAGCAGTGACATATTTTAGACGATGGAAACCATTTATCTACGACTCTTAATTCAATACCGTTTTGATCACACTTAGCTTTGAGCTTAGTTCTAAATTCATGGAACTTTTGTGATGCAATGGCTTTGATAGATGCCTGTTCTTCATCATTCCTGATACATTCAAATCTTCAATAGTTATATAAGATGGCTTGGTTTTCACTATCTCAGCTATTGATTTATTGATATAGTCAGTACGAACATTATCTAATTTATGATGAAGTCTTTGTACTTTGAGCTTTTGTTTTTGTATATTCTTTTGAGTGAACCCTCCTTTCTTTAAATTCTCATACTTGCGTGAGAGACATCTTTGTTCTCTACGCAATTTCTTTTCTAACTTTTTAATTTTTGCTGACTTATTGATGTTTTTATAGGTTTTACCATTAGAAACAATCGCAAAGTCCTTTAAACCTAAGTCAATTCCTATACCGTCATTACTATTATTAGAAGTCTCGGCATCAGGAATTTCTACAATAACCGACACATAATATCTACCTGCTTTTATGGATATTGTACCGCTTCTGATTTTCCAACCGTCTTTAGTTGTTGGTATATAGCCTTTTTCTTTAATGCGTACCCAGCCCAAAGTGGGTATGTTTAGCCTATGTCTCTCGCACTTACAATCTTTAGGATTATTTTTTACAAAATACATTTTTACATCAGACTTACCTTTCTTTTTAAAACTAGGGAAAGCCACTTTGATGTTTGAAAAATCTTCTAAATGCAGTATATCCATCTTCGATAGACTTTTTTACAGCCTTCGAATACACTTCTTTAATCCACGCTTTTTCAGGGTTATTAGGGATATACTCGTTATTGAGCTATACGCTAAAATTATTGCCAGTCATAAACTTTTCGCCTTTATCGTGCAAAGCTTTGTTATAACCGATATAGAAATTATAAACATATCTACAAACGCCGATAGTCTTATTAATCTTGGTCTTTTGCTCGACTGTCGGATTTATTTCTGTTTTGAAGCTCTTTAGCAGTTTTCTCACCCCTTTCTATTTGTTTTATACTTTTTGACACATTTAATCACTATTGACAATAATTTTGATTACTTAAATTCCCTCCTCATCATATATAAAATCTTTTAGCAGCCCATCTTCTTCTTTATACGCAAGAATATTATTTGTGAGCCATATTTCCTCGTTCCAGCCATCATTGTCAAATGTTGCATGTTGAAAAAAGACTACTTCTCCAGCTCTGTTTTCGCATAAAACTAAATATGTCGAACTTTTATTTCTAGGTTCGATTCGTCCAGATACCCAACCAGTAAGCATGTCACGGGTTGCAAATTCCGATCCATCAAGATAGCCGTCATTATAATTCCCTTTTATTTCAGACAATTCTTTTGTTATCTCGTCCGTTAAGTTCATAAAACCACTCCTCTCTTTCTTAATTATAACATAATCGTTCACTTTTTCCAATATCTTTTACAGAAGTATTGGAAGAAATAGGCGGCTATGTTATCATAGATATGAGGAGATTTTATGTTTAATATTTTATTTATTATTTTATGCATTATTTTATTTAGAATGGCACAATCTGCAAATAGGGAAGTAGTTCACATAAAGAGGCCATTATTCAATAAAAAGAAACCCAGATTAGACGAACTGGTGAACTGGATAATGTCGTTTAGAGAGGTAAGCTCTATAAGATTAAATGCAATACTTTATTGTTTTTATGCTGGTGAAATTCGTGATTATGGAGAATCTTGTATAGAGAGACCATTTATAGCTTATAAAGAAGGCTTTATGATTAAAGAACTAAGAGATATATTTGGCACAACAAAGGAATACGCTAAAGTAAAGCCGATAAGCGATAAGAAAGCAGAGGCTAATCCGAGAATTATTAAAAGTTTAATAGGCATCATCCGTAGTCTTGATGATTACACAGACGAAGGTATTGTTGATTTGGTAACACAGACATTTATCTATGCTGAAACATCATTATATAAAGACAAAACATTAAGGCCAGAAACCATTTTGAAATATTTAAAAGCAAATTAAAAAGCCCCCATTTGGAGGCTTTTCTTTATACTGCTGGGAATTTTAAACAATCAGGATTATCAATGCACTCTAGCACAGTTCTAAGTAAATCTAACTCAAAAACCATACCATTTTCATTTGCCTTGTCATCATAATCCTCAATGATAATAGAAAAGCTATTATCCTCGTCCAAAACTCCCACTTCTTCTCGATTAAAGAACCCCCAAACACCAAGTTTGTTATGGATTCTAAACTCAATTTCGTCTTCAATAAAATCGAGTAAGTGCATCCTTGCATACCTAGCAACATCTTCACTACTAGTATAGATCATAATATCAGCAGCAGCAAAGTCGTTGTTATATGGACTACCAATAGTGACATATCCATTATTTGGATAATATGTCAAACCAAAGAAGGTAAGAAAGTCTTTTAAAAACATTACTCTACCTCCTCATTAGGTTCACTAAAAGCTTCTTCTAGCCCAGCGATCTCCCAATCATCAGGAAGAACATCAATTGAAACTCTATAATCACTTCCATCATTCGGTGGCAGTATAAAAGCGAGGTTCTGTATTGATACATCTTCATTTACTGGAATATCAGGTTCGCTGTCAAAGCCATTAAGCTTATAGAAAAACGAACTAGATAAAAGATCCATAGATCTTGATTCTGAACGCATACCAAGCGTTTTTGTTTCACAGATATATTTATTGTTCTTATCAACAAACACAGGGCGACAATGAGAGTCGTACCCTACAAAAAATACTTTTTTCATTTCTATTTCTCCTTTCTTTAAAAGAAACCCTTTATTTCATTTCCTTGATTGGCATAATTCCACATTCTACTAACATCTTGTTGATGAAATCTAGGGGCTGTGTTTTTACAATTCGGTCCGAATCTTCAAATTCCCCATCAAGAAAATCCCCAAGAGTTTCACCAATATAACTAATGCCTCCAAACTCAGTTGAATCATCTTCAAGGAGGATGTTCCTCCAATCAGATCCAAGCACGTTTAATGCAGGTCTATAGTCTGTACCATCATTAGGTGGCAATACAATTGTTAGATTCTGGATCATAACATTATCATCTACTGGTGCTTCTGGTACACTGTCGAAGCTATCTAGCTTATAGAACAGCGAAGTTGCCACAAAATCCATAAATCTTGACGTTGAAGCAAGCCCAAGATTCTTAGTATCGCAAATATATCTGCCATCCTCATCAGTAAATACAGGACGGCTATGTGAATCATACCCTATAAAAGTCAATATTTTCATTTTTTCTCCTTTCTTAAAGAAAACCCGTCATAAGACGGGCTTTAATTATTTGTTCATCTTTGCTCCACAGTGAGGGCAGTAATCAAACTTCTGAAAACCCCATTCTGTATCTTCGTAGCATGCGTTTTCGCAGCACGAACAATAAGGATAAGACTCTCCTTCAATCCACTCTCCTTCTGCCTTTTCTAAGGCATCTTCAAGCTCGTAAAGCATCAGATCCTGTGTGCCAGTAAGGTTTTTGTTATGATACCTAAAGTAATCAACAACCTTCCTTGCCTTTTCTCTTACTTCTTCTGTCATTTTTATCTCCTTTTACGCTAATTCTTCCGAAACTTGTTCTGCAAACTCCTCAACACCTTCATACTCGCCATAATGGTCGAGAACGAAGTGTACGAATTCGCATACTTCCTGAAACTCATCATACACGAGATCGTTAACCCATGTTACGGGTTCATAATACTCATCCCAAGCATTAAGTGGAATAACTTCTCTTCCCATACGCTCATTAACGTATGCTGGGATAGAGTAAGCTCTGTAATATAACTCAACATCCTCATCTGGAATATCAAGCCCAACCATTTCAAGAAACTCGGACATTTTGCTTGCCCTAGCCTCTCCCCATGTTTCCACATCAAACAAAAGCTGCTCAACTGCGGCGATTGCCTTTAGCAGACTTTCATCATTTACACCGTGTCTTACATTTAGGAATCCTGTGAATCCCGTCATTCTAAATCCTGTCATTTTTTTCTCCTTTTTTAATACCTATAATATCCTGTTTGTGGATGCAGATACCACTTTGTGACACCCCGCATAATAGCAATATCAACAAGGCCATAAATAGTCTCAATAGAAGTAATATCAACCCAATCAAGATCATTAGATTCTTCAATAACTACGAATCTTTGAACATTAAATGGATTAAAAATCTCTTGATGTTTGAAATAAGCTCCAGCCTCGGCTATGCTTTTGATTGGATTCATTCCCCTTGTCTTTTCTCTGTCGATATAATCGGCGTACTCTCTTAGAGTCTTAGAATAAAGAGTAAGAGCCTTTTCAATTGCATCCTCTTTAAGTGTTAGCTCAAAGAAATCGCCGTCCTTCTTAATATCAAAGAACTCGTTTCCTTCAATCATTTTAGGTTCAAAACCGTCATAAAGTTCGTCAACCAATTCAACATCATGAGGTAAATCCCCACAAATAGCTTCATCAACAAAGCTTACCCAATCTTCACTCTCCAAAGCCTTCTTGGTTGTTGACACATAAAAAATTCTGTTTCCTATCATTTTCATTTCTCCTTTTGTTTTAATTAGTAATAACTTTGTATATAAAAAGACATACCATGCGGCATGCCTGAAAACTAAAAAAACAGACCTCTCAGTCTGCTGTTACCTATTTATATAAATATAGTCACTTCTGAAACAAACTTTAAAAAGCAAACTATAGTATGGAGATATTATAACTTATTTGTTCGCAATATACAAGCGATTTTCGCAGATGAGAAATTTACAAGCATAGCAAATCTTTCAAGACTCAAAATATTCATCTGCGAAAACTGGTAAGATAAAATACTTGTCTGCGAAAATATAGTGGCGTAAAAAAAAAGACCCCTTTTGAGGGCCTAAAAAAACAAAGCAAGTTTTAAATATTTAATCACCAGTTATTATAGAGTATCTGATTGGGAAAATCAAGCCTAATTACCTGACCATATCAATATACCTAAATACCATAAAAACCTCGCTACGGTCAAATTTCGTACGATTTCGGGCATAATAAAAGAGGGGTTTATGCCCCTCTTGTTACACTAATCTAGTATTTACTATACCCTCTGCGAAGATCTCATCAAGAGATTTATCAGTTGGTTCAAACTTACCATCAACGATCTCTTTCATGCTGCCTTCTAGCCTTTTGGTCGAGGCTCGATCATAGACATAGTCGTCACCAATCAGATAGATATAGAGTCTATCGTTAGCAATCTTGAAGCAAAAGTCTAGCCTCTCATACCTATGTTTGATTTCAAGCGAATATCTGCTAGTTAGTGTTTCCATCTCAATTCTATTTGTTTTCATTATATACCTCTCTTGAACTCCTGCCCGCAGTATCTACAAAATCTCTCAAAAGCATCTCCAGCCAGAGGCTCTTTACAGCACGGGCATACATCTACACGAAGGAGATGATTGCCAACAACCTCTGGAATCGGTGCTAGAGCTTTTCTTCTTGGAGCGAACGATTTCTTATCTGCGAGATTTTCTGTTACGAGAGCATCAATTTTAATACCAAAGTAATCAGATATAGCAACAAGAGCTGTTAGAGTAGGCTCAGTCTTGCCTATCTCCCAGTTATATACCGTAATATCAGAAACGCTTGCTGCTTCTGCAAGAGCCTTTCTTGAAACCTTGTTCTTTTCTCTTAAAAACTTTAAATTAGTGCTGATTCTCATAACTTCTCTCCTCTAATCTATTATAACATATTTAATACCTTTTTCCAATACCTTTGCATGAAAAATAGCCGCATATTAACGGCTAAATCATATCCCATTTGATATTATCTTTTCCTATAACATTCTTTGCTTTTATTTGAAGAAGCCCATCATACCTAGCTTTCGTATGAAGCCAGAACTGCTTGCCCGATTCAACGTCATACCATAATACGGGAATACTACCCTTAAAGGACTTAATAATGTTTTCCACCTCATCAGCTTCATATCTTGAGCATCTAATTTTAAGGATGTTATAATTTCTTGTTTTCGCAGATGACAAAAACTCAATATCCTCTATTGGAACAACATTTTGTATAACGAGAGACCCGCTTTCGTCTATATCTCCCTTTAGTGCAACGATATTATTTTCGTAAGCAAAGTATCACAAGACATCATTGATTTAGGAAATATCACTCCCTCATAAGTAGATGTTTCATCTTCCAGCGTAAGAAAGGCCATTTTTTCACCCTTCTTTGTATATATGGTCTTGATTGCGGTTAAGATTCCCACCATAACAACATCATCTCTCCTTGTTGTCACAGCAAGCTCTTCTCCTGTCATATTAACAAATTCGTCAATAAGAGATTTGTGCTTCTTTAAAGGATGACCAGATAGATAAACACCAAGAGCCTCTTTTTCCATAGCAAGAAGATCATCCTTCTTGTAGTTAGGAAACTTCTTAATTTCTGGCTTTATATCATCACCTATGAGATCAAATATAGAAGTTTGGCCAGTATTAGCATTTCTAACCTTTGCATATTTAACGAGATTCTCGTAATTCTCTAAAAGCGTATTAGCATTATAGAAAGGAATAGCTCCTGCAAAGATAAGCCCTTCGATATTCTTTTTATTCAAGCTCTCTTTTGATAGAGATAAGAAGAAGTCATATATATCCTCATAATTGTTTCCATGAGCTTCTATATCTCTACTTACAGACTTTCCTACGTTCCTGATTGCATCAAGTCCGTATATAATGCTGTTGCCGTCACAAGAAAAGTTACCTTTGCTTTTTTCTATAGTCGGAGGAATCAACTTGACCTTTTCCCCATCTGGTGTTTTTAATCTCTTAATATCATCAATAAAAACAGCAAGTTTATCATAATCATCATATGCACTAGTCATTTGTGCGGCCATAAACTCGGCTGGGTAATGATATTTAAGATATGCTGTCTGATAAGTAATCAAAGCATAAACAGCAGCGTGGGATTTATTAAAAGCATATTCGGCGAAGCTAGTCATCTGATCAAATATCTCAGAGGCGACCTTCTTCGATATACCATTTCTTACGCAGCCCTTAATCTCAACATTGCCGTTTTCATCTGTTTTACCATTGATGAAATATTCCTTTTCCTCAAGCATCTTATCCATCTTCTTTTTAGACATATAACGCCTAACAAGATCGGATCTACCAAATGAATAGCCAGCAAGTGACCTAACAATATTCATTACTTGTTCCTGGTAAACCATTACTCCATATGTAACATCAAGAATAGGCCCAAGAGCCTCTGTCTTATACTGAATTTTGCTTGGGTTCTTCTTGTTTTTTACATACTCTGGAATGTATTCCATTGGTCCTGGTCTATAAAGCGAAATACCCGCAATTATATCTTCAAAACAAGATGGTTTCATCTTCTTTAATGCATCTCTGATGCCTTTAGATTCAAGCTGGAACACCCCGACAGTCTTTCCTTTAGCAATCATATTGTAAACATCAGAGTCATCAAGTGGTATGTTATTAATATCAATATCAATGCCCTTGTTTTCTTTTATGAGTTTAACTGTATCATTAATGACAGTAAGGTTTCTGAGTCCTAGGAAGTCCATCTTAAGCACGCCCTGCTCTTCAACCTCATTCATGTCATGCATTGTCGCAACGCCATCTTTTGATGCCATGATTGGGATAAAGTGTTTAACGGCTTCACTGGAGATAACAACCCCTGCTGCGTGAGTTCCAACACTCTTTGGAACATTTTCCAGCTTAATCGCCATATCTATTACCTTTTGGGTAAGTAGATCGTGATCATATTTAAGCTTTAATTCATCACTATATTCAAGAGCCTCTTTTAAAGACATCTTTTCTGGAATCATTTTAGATAACGCATTGGCCTCTCTATAGTCCATATCCATAATTCTAGCCACATCTTTAACCGCAGCCTTAGCTTGCATTGTGCCAAACGTACATATTTGGCATACAGCTTCTTGACCATACTTGTTAGCTACATAGTCAATAACTTCTTTCTTCTTGTAGGATCAAAGTCCACATCTATATCTGGCATGCTAATACGCTCTGGATTAAGAAATCTCTCAAAAATAAGATCGTATTTGGTTGGCTCAAGGTCTGTTATGCCGAGGCAGTATGAAACAATGCTTCCAGCGGCAGATCCTCTACCTGGTCCTACGGGAATACCATTAGCCTTAGCATAATTTATATAATCCTGCACTATTAGGAAATACCCAACATATCCCATTTCCTTAATTGTATTAATCTCAAAATTAAGCTTTTCTTTAAGCTCTTTATTATCTCCATAAAGCTTATTAAATCCTTTATAGCATAGATGCTCAAAATAAGCTTCCTCACTATCAAAACCATCAGGAATCGGGAATTTAGGAATATGGTAGTTGTGAAACTCCATTTCAAAATCACATAGATCAGCTATTTTATTTGTGTTATCACAAGCCTCTTCGGGAAGAAGCTCTCTCATTTCATCTTCTGATTTAATATAAAACTCGTGTGTTGGATAAGTAAAATGAGATGGATCAGCAAGCCTTTGGCCACGGCCAATACATATGTGAGCCTCATGAGCCTTCCAATCATCTTTATTTACATAATGAGCGTCATTAGTTGCAACCATAGGAATACCCGTTTCTTCTGATATTCTTTTAATTCCCTCTATAACTATTTTATCTTCTTCTTGTCCGTGGTTTTGAACCTCAAGGTAGTAATCTTCGAAGATACCGCTCATCTCAATAGCCTCTGCCTTAGCCTCTTCGTATTTTTCATCAAGTAGAAGTCTTGGCACTCTGCCAGCAAGGCATGCACTAAGGCATATAAGACCTTCACTATATTTTTTAAGCTGCTCTTTATCTGTCCTTGGTTTATAGTAAAACCCTTCCGTATAAGCATCTGAAACAATTTCCATTAGGTTTTTGTAACCAGTCATATTTTTAGCAAGTAAAATAAGATGATAGCTTCTTCTATCATCATTAGTTTTATCATGCATTGTTCTTTCTGCTACATATACCTCAGAGCCTATGATTGGCTTAATGCCATTAGCCTTACATTCCTTGTAGAATTTAACAACTCCGAACATGTTTCCGTGATCAGTTAAAGCACAAGAAGTTTGGCCAAGCTCTTTTACCTTTGAAACAATGTCTTTAATACTAGAAAGACCATCTTGTATTGAGTAATATGAATGTAAATGTAAATGCGTAAACATATAACTTACCCCCTCTCTTAATTATATCATATCAGTCTATTTTTTCCAATAGAGTGAAATAATATGCATTTTGAGAGCCGTGAACTACTCAGTAATAAATCACCAAGCTTCTTGCTTCAACGACCACTGCACTAAGTGTCTAACATGGCCTCCACAAGCGTTACTTCGGGCAGTTCCTGCCCTAGTTGAAGGATTTAGGCTAATAGTCTAAGCCCTTCGTTTTTTATATTTATCGCTGCGTTTAAATCTCTATCGATTTCAAGACCACATATACAAATATACTTTCGTTCTGAAAGCTCTAGCTTTTTGCGATTCCCGCAGCAACTACAAAGCTGTGATGATGGATAGAACCTATCTACCCTGACGAGAGTTTTACCTCTGTCAGATAGTTTATATTCCAGCATATTAAGAAACATACCATATCCGTTATCGTAAGTAGCTTTGCCGTTCTTAAAACCCTTGTTGCCCATAGCTGTCATGTTGAGATCCTCGACACACACAACGTCATACTGATTGGCTATCTCAGTTGACAGTTTGTGTAGATTGTCGCTTCTCTGATTGGCTATATGTCTATGCAGCTTGTTGGTAACAAGCAATTGCTTGTAGTAATTTTTTGAGCCTTTAGTTTTTCGTGACAGCCTTCGCTGTTCTTTGGCTAATTTTTTTTGAGCTTCACGATAGAATTTATGATTTGTTCCTTTCTTGCCATTGCTGTCAACGAAAAGACCGTTAGATGCATAATCTAAACCAATAGCGTTATTAAGATCCACTTTGTAATCAATATCGCTCTCATACTCAAAGAGAACAGAAGCGTAAAACTTCCCATCAGAACTTTGCGATACTGTGGCTGACTTTAATTTCCAGTCTTTCTTTGGCATGCGGTGTAGCGAGGCTCTTACCTTACCAAGTTTAGGTAGTTTAATGCCCTTATCTAAAAGAGCAATATTTTTACCTACGAGCGTTGTTGTGTAAGAGCCTGAAAATTTCTTTTTGTGAAACTTCGGAAAATTGTTGTTTTTCTTGAAGAAGTTTGAAAACGCTGCCGCTAAATTTTCATTGGCAGATTCCAGCGCCTTTGAATCAACTTCTTTAAGCCAAGGAAGCTCCCTTTTAAGCGGAGGCAATAAGTAATTAAAGCTATTTCTGGTACATAAAGAATCCCCGTTCTCATAAGCCTTAATACTTTCCTCAAGCATATAATTGTAAACAAAACGAGAGCAACCAAAAGTCTTTAATATAAGATCTCGCTGCTCTTTGTTTGGGTATATTCTATATTTGATAGACTTATATTTTTCATAAGTCTATTATAACATTTATCGGCCTTTATGTAAAAACGAGAGCCTAAATGGCTCTCAAAATAAATGTTATTACAGGCTTCTACAGCCCCATAAAAGGAGAAGGTTGCTCAGACGAGCTTCCTGCTTCAACGACTATAAAAATGATCATTGCTTGGTTTTCGCTACATTCTATCATAATCTCCGCAGGCGTAACTTCGGTAAACCTAAAACCCTACTCCGATATTTTACCCTCAATTATTGATTTCGTCAAGCAAACATTTTGAGTATAGCTACCATTTGCTCTACTGACATACCAGCGTGAAGCCTATTGGCATTACTAACATCTGGGATTACTTTGTCTGCACTAAAGAGAAATGCTTTTCCACCCTTAGTTTTCCAATCACTAACATTATCAAGCTGATCATCAACAAGAACATCAGACCTCGAAAATGTCGGAACAAATTTAGCCTTCTCACCAACGCACGGCGTAAAGATTATTGAAGTTATGTAGTCTCTTCCAATATGTTCTTCTAGCCAAGCAAGTTTTTCTTTTCTGGCATATGGATTAACCTTTTCAGGTAAAACTGCGCTGCATATTCCAACATCAACATATTCCGCTACAGTCTTTAGAAGTTCTACCCCTCTTTCAATAGGCGGGAGATTCCTGAAATACCCTTTTTCATTTATCTTACTTAGGTCTCCAATTTCTTCTAAAGTGTAGTATTTAGCGAGAACCCCATCAATATCGAAATAGATCATTGAATTTCACCTTCGTAATATTGCCCGTTATTGATTTTAACTAGGCAATCACCAAGAAAATCTCTTTCTTTCTGGTCAACACAGTTATCTAGGATATTTCCGATTACCTTGATTGCATCATCCTTCTTTACTGGCTTATCATTATCAGTCACAACGATATATCCTTTGTCATTAGTTTTTACTTTAACCATTTTCCTCTCCTTTCTTTTACGAAAATAGAGCCATATTTATGGCCCTATAATTGGTCGGTTTTGATTTACAAGGCTCTCAAACCAGCCCGTTCTCGTTGACCACTTGAGTACCTACCGATATTGGTGATCCGTCTGAGACTTGAACTCAGGACGCCCTGATTAAAAGTCAGGTGCTCTACCAACTGAGCTAACGGATCATTTAGCGCCCCACTAGTTACGGGGATAGGGTTAGGCGACACCTAAGATTAAGCGCTTGGCACGAGCGAGAGGAATCGAACCCCTATTCCAAGATTTGGAGTCTTGCAGTCTGCCGTTAACTTACACTCGCATATTGGTGATGCTATGTGGACTCGAACCACAAACTTAAGGATGAAAACCTTATGTGATAACCTTTTCACCATAGCACCAAATTGGCGGTCTATGAGGGGATCGAACCCTCATCTTCCGATAGACAGTCGGACATACTAGCCTTTATACGAATAGACCATATTGGCGGGAGATATAGGACTTGAACCTATGACAAACTGGTTAACAGCCAGTTGCTCTATCAACTGAGCTAATCTCCCATTATCTGCGGCCAGAAGGGGATGCGGCGTGCTTACCGTTTTTTGCCTTCAATATGGGATTGGCCGCTTATCCCATGTGCCTACCCTAACGCCTATTAGCACTTACAGGCGAGGTTCTTCGGCAGGGTATTACACCCTTGGCGGCGATACTGAGAATCGAACTCAGAATTACCATAAAACTCAAGGAAAGGGAAAATCTAAATCTTCAATTTAGCGAAGAAATTGCTTCTCTTTCCTTTCGTATTTCAGAATTGTTTACTCTATAAGACAGCCAATTCTAAACTGTAGCGCCTATCTTGTATCTGTGACCAACACAAGAATTGGACTTCTCTTCGTCAATGTTGTAAGAGGTTTTCAAGCCATAAGCACAAGGCTATTTTTTAAGTCCACCTAACTTAACTTATGACCACAGAGCAAAAGCCTAGAGCATCAGCTTAAGATGTGTATTCCTCTCAAACAACGTAGTCAAGATTTCTCAAGACTTAGACTAGTAAATAATTTAAGGACTGTGCCACTTTACCAAAGGTTTAGTCAAGCACATATTTACTGTGCTATATCGCATCAACAACTATATTATATCATATTAATTGTATTATTCCAACACCTTTAACGAAAAAAAATAGAGGCTTATGCCTCTATTAGTTAACGGACTGCTCGAAGTAGTTCCCAGTCTCTCTATCAAAATGATAAAGAGTTACAGAAGCTCCGATCTCCTTTGCCGCATTGATTGCTGCAATTAGAGCTACTGTGAGTCCAGTAACATAAATGTTGATAGACTCAGTGGACTTTACTCCATTATCCACAAAGAAAGCAAGAGCTTCCCTCTTGAGACCCTCTGTGTCTGTAGGGTCTGCGATAGTATTACCGAAAATATATTCAGTAACACCATTAATCTCGTGACGGCCTTCGCAAAGACCAAAATTCTTATTTTCCATTTTTTTCTCCTTTAATAATACTTTTTTAACACCTATTAAATACAGCAGCCGCATGTGTTATGTCTCCAATCCTCTTCATTGAAAAGATCGTACAGCATGCTATAGTCTGTCTTATCTGCAATAAGCTTGAGCCAATTTTTATTAGCTCTTACCCATTCCTCTTTGTATAAGCCGTCTGTTTTGCCTTCCCAAACAACCCTACCATCTTTATTGATAGCACATGTTGCATAGGATAGCCTTGTGTTCATTGGCTTGCTTCTTTCTGGGATGAACTCAGAAAGCTCTTCTTCCAAAATTAGTTCATTCCCTTTTTCATCATATTCAGTATATTCTCTGAACACTTTCCACTCTCCTTTGCATCTTGCAAATGGAGCATGTTCCCAGACAACACGATATTTCATTTTTATTCTCCTTTACTTTCTTCGTTCTAACTCTTGGTGGATCTCAAAATCCACTACTGCTGTAATCCAGCAAAAACCGCCAACTGTAAACAGTATGGCGATAACTGCAAGAACTGGTCCATCATAAATAGATAGAGCCGTCATTACCATAGCAACACATATCATAATCATGATATTTCTTACCATCTTGAGCGATCTTTCGCTCATCTTCTTTAACATGCTTTTTCATTTTCATTCT
>BNJV01002721.1_pt1 | contig 135888 bp, 184 predicted proteins | sample 8540591 | NCBI WGS metagenome assembly BNJV01 (sample SAMD00202457, study PRJDB9452) | human saliva metagenome | host: Homo sapiens | reverse complement strand
TTGCTTTATCTAAAGTGATAGTTAGAAGCCAAAACCAGTGCCTAGACCTACACCAACGCCCTACGCCATTACTGCCGCCACCAGCACCTACACCAACAGAACAAGCACTCACTAAAGCACTTAATACAGCCACTAAAGAATAATTTTTTTCATAGATTTTCCTTTGTTAAATGTTCAAATAACCGATAAACGGCTAATAGGTCCGTTCGTGCAATCGGTTTGAACGGAAGTAAAAGATAATAAAACGACTTAAATTTTTTTCACATACGCTAACACATTTGTCTAATAATTAATAGGACTAGACTGTTTTAATTAGTAGCAAGAATATTTTCTTTTATTAAAGTTTTTTTATTGTGTCGTGAAAAGATAAGCGATACATTCTACAAAAATTTTTTTATTCTTTTTTTCAATCAAGGAGAAAAAAATATGCATTTTTTTCAAAAAAAGTGCTTACCGTACTGACATTAGGTTTCTGCACACTATCTGTACAAGCCTCTCCATTCAGTATTAGCGAGCAACAAATTAACCAGTATTTAAGTGAAAAAGGCACGATTAATGACAAACTCGGTATTCCAGGGCTATTTTCTGTCGATTACGCACTGAAAGATTTGGTGACTCAAATTGGGCAAACTGAAAGTAATCGTGTTGAAATGAGCGGTTTGGTTGATACACTTATTCGTTTATCTGGTAAAACCTATCCCAGCTAAGTTGCATTTAACCTTTGATGCTATTCCAGAATATAACGCACAGGAAGGGGCGCTCTATTTAAAAAATCTGCGAATTTTACGCTGGTCTGGTGAACCTAATAGTGTGATGGATCAACTCCAAGATGTTATGCCGCTATTAAGCGATGGTGTGGCAGCACTATTAAGTCGGATGCCAGTTTATACCTTGGATGAAAGTGACATGAAACAAATGCTGATTAAGAAATTCGCCAAAGAAATTAAAGTTGAGAAAGGTCGATTAGAATTAATTGGTGGAATGTTTTAACAATAAGGGCGTATTAAACGCCCTTTTTTATAACTCAATGATAGCTCGTAAACCTTGAATTTGTCCGTTAGCTTCAATATTTTCTAAGCGGAAACGGTAATGATGTAATTCTGCGATTCTTGCCACAATAGACAATCCAAGCCCACTTCCCTTTTCATTTTGTCCCTGCCGGACGATAAAAACGCTGCCCTAATTTTGCTAATTCTTCTGGGTCAACACCACCGCCATTATCTTCAATAAGAATTTTACGAGGCTGCAAAATCACACGTACCTGACTACCTTGCGGACAGTATTTAATGGCATTATCCAATAAATTTCTCAACATTTGTGCAAGTAATAATGGCTGTCCTTGCTTAACGGCAGGATCTCCTTGATGATCAAACTGCAATTCGATTTGGCGTTGCTGTGCACTGAAATATAACTCACCGATAAGTGAAGTTATCATTTCTGACCAATGAATAGGCTTCCTGATGATTTAATTCTTTAAGATTATCTAATCGGGAAAGCGTAAGAAGCTGTTCAATTAATTGAGTTGCTCGGTCGATACCTTGGGTTAAATGCGCTAAAGCCGTTTCACGAGTTTGTGCATCATCGCCAGCCAACTGTGCGACTTCTGTTTGAATACGTAATGCCGCTAATGGACTACGTAATTCATGTGCTGCATCAGAAACAAAACGGCGCTCCCGTTCCAACTGCTCACTGGTACGTGTGAAAAATTGATTTAAGTTTTGGACTAACGGTAGAATCTCTGTTGGCACATCATCAGTTTCTAATAACGATACATCACCTGGTCGGCGAGCTTGTACGTTTCGACTCAATCGATTAATTGGTTTTAATGCACGATAAATCACAATAAACGCGACCAATAATAGTACTGGTAATCCGGCAAACCAAATTCCTGTTTGGCTGAAAACCATTTTATTGACCAACTCTTCACGATATTCCAACTCTTGACCTACGGCGATCACCAATTCACCATTACCAACAGGTTGCCAATAAATCAACCATTCATCGTCATCATCTAAAATATGCGCTTTACTAAATCCGGTTTTATTTTGGAAAATAAATTTGTCGCCATTATCACCATCGGTTAATAATCTTTCGCCTTTGTTAGAAAATATGGCAAAGGCCAATGCATCATTATCGTAATGACGTTTCTGTGGTTTAAATCCACCACGTGGAAAATTCGCATTTTCATCCAATAAGACATTTTTCAAATCAGAGGTTGCCAAACGCTCAGCAAAAAGCACCTGCTGTGCATTAAACACATCTTTGACTTCTTTTTTGACAACCGTCCAGGCAACAGCCGTGGCAATGCACCACACGCAAAGTGCGGTCACACTTAAACCGATTAAGAGACGAAAACTCAGTCGTTTATTTTTCATTAACTTGTCCTAAAGCATAGCCTACGCCATGTACCGTACGAATAAATTGTTTACCCAGTTTTTGACGCAAATTATAAATATGTACGTCCAATGCACCGCTACTTAATTCTTCATCCCAATTTGACAGTTTTTCTTCAATGGTCGCACGTGAAAGCACTCGTTCTTTATTCAGCATAAAAAGCTCGAGTAATTTATATTCACGTCCAGTTAATGTAATTTCATCCTCATTCAACCAAGCCTTACGCTGAGCAGGATCGAGTTTGACATTGCCATGCTCAATCTGTGGTTTAACTTGCCCATAACGACGACGAATTAATGCCTGCAATCGCACCACCACTTCAGCCAAGGCAAAGGGTTTGCAAAGATAATCATCGGCACCTTGTTGAATGCCTTTAATGCGTTCATCCAATGTATCACGCGCAGTTAAAATTAATACAGGCACATCTTGATTATTTGAACGCCATTGTTTTAACACATCCAAACCATCCAATTTAGGCAGGGTTAAATCCAATACCACCGCATCATAAGGCGCGCCGATTAAGGCATTTAATCCACTTTGCCCATCGGTAAACCAATCTACAATAAAGCCTGATTTCGTTAAACCAATTTGCAGACCATTGCCGATGAGAGGATCGTCTTCTACTAATAAAACTCGCATAATATTGACCGCACTTTTCTTAAAACGAAAAAATGGCGGGCTTTTGCCCACCACTTCAAATTATATGAATTATTGCGCTTTTTCAACGCTAATGACTTCAAGCTCTGCTTTTTCAAAAGCGTCATTATCTAATTTACCGTAAACGCGGATTTTATCCTGAGGTCCCACATTTAAACCATTCCAAACACGGTTTTTAATTTCCAATTTGATTTGGTCTGTACCATCGGTAAAAAGATATTCATCACCATCAATTTGTTGAGTGATGTTACCTACTAAGGTAATCATAGAATTATCTTTCGCAGATAATGCTTGTTTAACAGTAAGTTGTTGACCTTGATCACCACCTTGGAAGCCACCTTGTGCAGTGTTGCCATTAAAACCAGCAAATGCCACTGAAGTAGATAAAGCTAAAAGAGTCGCTAAAGCAAATTTTTTCATCATGTTCTCCTAAATAGAATTAAGCATAAATTAATCATGTTTCAAAGCGAAGGATTATCCTCATTGCCGCCTTGTTGATGCTTATTAAACACAACAAATCTTAATGAAATCTTAAGCAACCTTAAGATTTTTAAAATTTTTTAAAATCACCAACAAAATCGCTCATTCACCAAGTTATCTTGGCGTTCTTTCTCCCATTTCGCTTTATTTTCAGGATTAGCAAAATAGCGGTCTTGCTCAACTAAACGCGCATCAAGTTTTGCCTCTGCTTCTTTTAATGCCTGTTTTCTATCTGGATGCTTGCTTGGTAATTGAGGTAAAAACACAGTCTGATATGGGTGATTTTTCGCCCAGTCAATCGCATCTTGCGCTGCTTTGTGTTGCTTATTCAAATCACAGAACGCATAGGGATTAACATGCTGTCCCACTAATTGCCCAAATGCTGTGTTATTCGATACGGTTAATTTATCTAAATCCAACACATATAACGCCGTGATTAAACGGTTTTGCCCACGATAAAACCATTTTACCGCTTCATCACGCAAGCCAAAATCATAAGCACGAGCAGAAAGTGCAAACATTGTCATCGGAGAAACAAAATCCACTTTTTTCTCAATAATATTGACCGCACTTTCAAAATCTTTTTGTGTATTTTTCAGTAATAACGCATCAATATCTTTGTTCACATTAATCTGTTCAAGTCGCCCATCTCTGGCATCGTAATAAGGCTTTACATACATATCAATATGCTTAACCGGCTCTTTTGAAATGGTGCTACAAGCCGTTAATAAAAGTGCGGTTGAAATCCACGTTAATTTTAGAAAGGTTTGCATGGTCTTCCCTTATGATGAATATTAGCTCGTCTATCTTACAACAAAAGAGCCGTGAGTTTTACTTCTCTTTCTTCTATAATGAGCAAAATTTTGTTTTATTTTGTTTCATGAAAATTCATCTTATTCAGCGCCAAATCACCTTAGATTTTCGATAACCAAACTTCCCTGCTTAACTTTTTAGAACAACATCAAATTCACCATGAATATCAATGTCGTTCAGGTCTATTGTGGTTCTTGTCGCGTGAAGATCAAAAAAGGCAAGGTGTCTTACGCCGAAGCGCCCCTTGCCTTTATTCAACCCGATGAGATTTCTACTCTGTTGTTGTCGGGTGGAAAGTGATATTGAATTGGAACTGTAATTCATTAAAACTTAACGAACTCTGCCCGTATGCAATTTTACTATTTTTTTAGGTGCCAGTAAATAACTAAAAAAATATAATTACAAAAAAATATAAATACTGAAGGTTTAAAAAGTGTCTTCAAAGATAAACCTGTAGTTTATATTGGGTGCATCTAAAACAATTCCACCAACTATAATCGCTATAGATATACCCAAATAAATAGCTAAAAAAAGCAATAAGTAAGGAGAAAAATACTCTTCATCTTTTTTTCCCTGTCTAAATCAAAGATTCATCATGCAAAAAAACATAACGATCCACACATAACATGTACGGTTCGTTATTTAATAAAGTGAATTAAAAAATCCTATCTACTCTTTATAAATTATTCAAATCCAACACGTCTGTCATATCAAACAATCCGTGAGATTGTTTTTCTAACCATTTACCTGCACGCACTGCACCATTGGCAAATGTCATACGGCTTGATGCTTTGTGAGCAATTTCAACGCGCTCACCAATATCCGCAAACCAGACACTATGCTCACCCACTACATCAGAGGCACGAATGGTAGAGAAACCAATTTCATCACGTTTACGTTCGCCTGTAATGCCTTCACGACAAAATACACCATGCGTTTTCAAATCACGACCAAGGGTTTTCGCAATGTGTTCGCCCATAGAAAGTGCGGTACCAGATGGTGCATCCACTTTGTGGCGGTGGTGTGCTTCAATGATTTCGATATCGCAATAATCGCCCATCACTTTGGCGGCTTTTTCTAATAGTTTAAACACCAAATTCACCCCTACACTGAAGTTGGATGCAAATACAATGGCAATTTTTTCTGATGCAGCTTGAATTGCGGCTTTACCTGCATCATCAAACCCCGTGGTACCAATTACCATTTTTTTGTTATTAGCAACACAAAATGCGATATGCTCAAGCGTGCCTTCTGGACGTGTGAAATCAATCAGCAAATCAAAATTGTCTTTTTCTGCATTTAAATCATCTGAGACTTTGATACCTAATGCACCAATACCCTGCAAGCTCGCCAGCATCTGCGCCGACTAAAGAGGAACCTTTACGTTCAAAAGCTGCACCTAATTCTAGCCCCTTCTGCATTATGTACGGCTTGAATTAATTGACGCCCCATTCTTCCGCCAGCACCGGCGATCGCAATTTTTAATGTCATGTTTTGTCCTTTTTTTATCAAATTAAAGCGTGTTGAACGCCACTATAAATTAAATAGATTCCGAAGAAAATAAAAATCAGCCCTGCTGCATTATCAATATAGCGACTATATTGGCTATAAAACTGTTTTGCAACAGAACGCGAAAAAAGCACCGAAATGATATAGAAATATAAAAAGGTTTCTACGGTAATCACGGCAAGTGCGGTCAAAATTTGTGATGTTTCGGTAATATTCACTAGAACCAATGACATCACACTGCTGAAATAAATCACAACTTTAGCATTAGATAAATTGACTAATAAGCCTTTCATAATGCTCGTTAAGGTTGATTGATTTGGCACATTTGCATTCTGCTTTTCATCAAAAACCGCATTGTTTTTTACTTTTGCCATTTTAATGCCGAGATAAACTAAATAGGCTCCACCAAGCATCATCACAATGCCTTGAATAATTGGCATGGTGGCAAAAATAATGGCGAGCCCTAAAACAGCAGCCGTCGCCCAGATTAATACCCCAATGGTAATCCCAATCACGCCACCAATGGCTTCTCGACGAGAACTCATCGCTGAAACTCGACTGACATAGAAAAAATCAGGGCCAGGCGAAAGCAAGCCAACAAGATGAATAATCATCAAATTTAGCATGGCAAGCCTACGATACGTAATATCGCAATCACGATAACAGCATAGACTGCCGCTAAAACATCATCCACCATAATCCCAAAACCGCTTTCCAGTTTTTGGTCAAAGTATCGGATTGGATAAGGTTTTAAAATATCGAAGAAACGAAACAATACAAAGGCAATCACAATCCAAGGTAACGATGAGTTGGAATCGCCGCTAATACGATAAATACCCCAACAAATTCATCCCAAACAATGGAACCGTGATCATGAACGCCCATATCATCTGCGGTTTTTTGACATAGATAACAGCCAAGCGCAAAGCAAAGTGCGGTCAAAATTAGGAAGATTTTTAGTCCAAGACAAGCTAATAATGCCGAACCTAAAATCGTTCCAGCTAAACTTCCCCATGTACCAGGTGCTGGACGAATGAGTCCTGAACCAAAGCCTAATGCAAGTAAATGAACTGGATTTTTTAAGCTAACTCTATCAAGAGGTGAACTATTCATTATTTATCCTTAAAATGATCGAAACCAGACGGCGCTTGATAATTGATGACACGTCCATCTTTAAAAAAAGTAATCGGATTGTTATTTTGCGGAACGATTTTCCCGATACAAGTACAAGGTACATTTAATAATTGAGACAACTTTTCAATCTCGGCCTTTTTATTTGCAGGAACCGTAAAGCAAAGCTCATAATCTTCCCCGCCACTTAATGCAAACGCTTCTGCCTTTTCTAAGCGATATGTTTTTTTGAGTGGTGTGGATAAAGGCAAGGTAGATAATTCAATCTCCGCAGAACATTGGCTTCTCGTTAAAATATGCCCTAAATCAGCAACAAGACCATCTGAAATATCAATGCATGAATGCGCTACATTCACTAATGCTTGGCCTAATTCAACGCGTGGCGTCGGATGAAAATGGCGTTTTACTAAAAATTCAGTATCAAAATCGACCGCACTTTTACCTTGTAAGATCCAATTTAAACCCGCCGCACTATCACCTAACGTGCCTGATACATAAATTAAATCACCAACCTTCGCGTTATGTCGGAAATAAAGCCTTTCCTTTTGGTACGAAACCTTGTGCCGTAATGGTTACAGAAAGTGGACCTTTTGTTGTATCGCCACCAATTAATGTTACATCATATTGATTTAATGTATCAAACAGACTTTGACTAAAGTGGCTCAGCCAGTTTTCATCAACTTCAGGTAATGTGAGTGCAAGAGAAATCCAAGCGGGTTTCGCGCCCATAGCAGCTAAATCACTTAGATTTGTCGCGATAGCTTTATACGCTAAATCTTGGGGAGAAATGGAAGATAAAAAATGCGTGCCCTCGACCATTGTATCGGTGGTGATCGCAAGCTGATAGCCTTCTGGAATATGAGTGATCGCACAATCATCCCCAATACTGAAATCAACAAAGTGTTGATTGCCTTTTTGTATTGAGAAATATCGCCCTATAAGATCAAATTCACCCGTACTCATTTTATCTGCGCACCAAAAAACAAAGGGCAGACATTTGTCTACCCTACATTTGAATAATTATTTGCGACCTAATGCAGGAGCGACTTTATCCAATACACCGTTAATGTATTTATGGCTTTCATCTGCACCAAACACTTTCGCCACTTCAATTGCCTCGTTAATCGCCACTTTATACGGCACATCTGGCTCAAATTGAAGTTCATAAACCGCTAAAGCGTAAAATCGCTCTTTTCAATCGGATCTAATTCATCCAATGCGCGATCTAAATAATGGCTCATTGAAAAATCAACGGCTTCTACATTCGCAACGGTTTGACGGAAAAGGCGGCTAAAATAAGGTTTATCCACACCTTTTAAATCTTGATCCACAACGAACGTGAGTTCCACTTGTTCTGGTGCGTTACCAGAGAGCGCCCAAGAATATAATGCTTGAACGGCACATTCTCTCGCTCTACGACGTGGCGATACTTTTTTTACAGGTTCTTTTTCATCTGTCATTGGAATTATGCCGCATCAATTTGTTGTAAAAGGATTTCACCATTTCAAGTGCAGTTAATGCTGCTTCTGCACCTTTGTTACCTGCTTTGGTGCCCGCACGCTCGATAGCTTGTTCAATGTTTTCAGTCGTTAAAACACCAAATGCCACTGGAATTTCAGCTTGCATTGCTACTTGACCTAAACCGCTGCTTGCTTCACCCGCTACATATTCAAAGTGAGCTGTACCACCACGGATTACAGTACCCTAATGCGACGATTGCATCAAATTTTTTGCTTTCAGCTAAACGACGTGCTACTAATGGAAGTTCATACGCACCTGGTGCACGAACGATAGTGATATTCTCATCTTTCACTTGGCCGATACGTTTTAATGCATCTACCGCACCTTCTAATAAACTTTCATTAATAAAACTGTTAAAACGAGCAATCACCACTGCGATTTTAGCATTTGGCGCAGCTACCGCACCTTCTAAAACTTTCATACTTTTTCCTAATCTGAATGAACAATAAATTTGACGGTGGATTTTAGCATAAAAAGAAACCCTGTGGAAATAATCCGACAGGGTTTTCTATGAGTGGAAAAGAACTTACTTCTCGAGTTTTAACGGTTCAATTTTCCAGATATTTTTCGCATATTCAAGAATCGTACGGTCTGATGAGAAGAAGCCCATGTTCACCATATTTTGAATGGTACTTGCTATCCATGCATCACGATCTTGATATTTTTTATCTACCGCTTTTTGCGCTTCCACATAACTGCGGAAATCAGCAAAAGGATTGATAATAATCGTGGTATTGTAAACCTTGAATTAGAGAGTGATAACGGTTCGGTTCTTCCGGCGAGAAATCACCACGAATGATTTGGTCAATAACTTCACGTAATTGCTCATCATTTTGATAATAATCAAACGGGCGATAACCTTCGCGACGTAATGCTTCCACTTGTTCAACCGTATTACCAAAGATAAAGATGTGATCCTTCACCAACGTTATCTAAAATCTCAACGTTCGCTCCATCAAGCGTACCCAATGTTAACGCACCATTTAAGGCAAACTTCATGTTACTGGTACCTGATGCTTCTGTTCCTGCAAGAGAGATTTGCTCAGAAATATCTGCCGCTGGAATGATTAATTGTGCAAGACTTACGCTGTAGTTCGGAATAAAGACAACTTTTAAACGACCTTTTAAGCGTTCATCATTATTGATAACATTCGCGACATCGTTAATTAAACGAATGGTTTGTTTTGCCGCATAATAAGCCGAAGCCGCTTTACCCGCTAAAATGAACACGCGTGGCTGCCAATCTTTTTCTGGGTGAGCCAGCATTTCGTTATAACGTGCAATAATGTGTAACACATTAAGCATTTGACGTTTGTATTCGTGAATACGTTTTACTTGTACGTCAAATAACGCGTGCGGATCTAAATCGATATTAAGTGTTTTCTTCACATATTGAGCTAATTTCACTTTGTTATCGTATTTGATATCTGCTACAGCACGCTTAAATTCACCTTTATCTGCAAACGCTTTAAGTTTTTCAATTTGGCTTAAATCGCAACGCCATTCAGAACCAATATATTGATCAAATAAAGCCGCTAATTTCGGGTTTGCTACGGCAAGCCAACGACGTGGTGTCACACCGTTTGTTACGTTGGTGAAACGTTCTGGATAGATACGAGCAAAATCAGCAAAGGTTGATGTCACCATAAGATCTGAGTGAATCGCCGCAACACCGTTCACTTTATGTGAACCAACAACAGACAACCATCCCATGCGCACTTTGCGTTGATATCCTTCTTCGATAAGTGAAACGCGACGGATAAAGTCCATATCGGTCGTGACATAAGTTTTCACATATTCAAGGAAATGATCATTGATTTCAAAAATCATTTGTAAGTGACGCGGTAAGATTTTCGCCATCATTTCTACCGGCCAGGTTTCTAATGCTTCTGACATTAAAGTATGGCAAGTATAAGAGAAAATACGACGAGTCACATCCCAAGCGTTTTGCCATGAGTAACCGTGTAAATCGATTAAAATACGCATCAACTCAGGAATCGCTAATGTTGGGTGAGTATCATTCAAGTGGATCGCTACTTTATCTGCTAAGTTATCTAACGTGCCATGTGTTCTAAAATGACGACGAAGAATATCTTGTAAAGACGCTGATACTAAGAAGTATTCTTGACGTAAACGTAATTCACGACCATTCCAGGTAGAATCGTCTGGATAAAGGACACGAGAAAGGTTTTGGTTAGCTGAACGCGTTGCAACTGCCGCTAATGATCACCACGGTTAAACTCAGCTAAATCAAACACCTCACCACCATGAGCAGACCATAAACGCAACGTTGATGCTGAATCATTTTTATAGCCAGGAATCATTTGGTCGTATGCAAGTGCGGTCACTTTTTCAGCCGGATTCCAAATACATTTTTTGCCTTCAAAATAAATATGACCACCAAAATCAATGCTGAAACGTTTTGATGGACGCATAAATTCCCAAGGTGCACCTTTTTCCAACCAATCATCTGGACGTTCAACCTGTTGACCATTTTCAATTTTTTTGACGGAACATACCGTATTCATAACGAATACCGTAACCCATCGCAGGAATGGCTAATGTTGCAAGTGAATCCATAAAGCAAGCAGCAAGGCGACCTAAACCTCCATTACCTAAACCTGGATCCACTTCTTTTTCAATAATCTCTTCCAAATCAACATTTAATTCAGCCAAGGCTTTTTCTGCCACATCATAAATACCTTCTGCGATCATCGCATTAGAAAGTGTACGGCCGATTAAGAATTCCATAGAAAGGTAATAAACACGACGGGTTTCTTCTGCACGAGATTGACGAGCGGTGGTAATCCAGCCTTCAGTCACTAAATCACGTACCGCATGAAGGGTCGCATTTAGCCAGTCGCGTTGACTCGCCTCTTTTGGTGAACGACCAATTAAGAAAATTAATTTATAAACAATTGCTTTTTTCACGCCTTCAACATCAAGACTTGGTCGATTGTAGAGAAATGGCGAATCAAAATTGTCCATGATCATAGAAAATAAAACCTCAATAAAAAAATCGCGCAAATTTTAAGCTTTTTTACGAAAAAAACAACAAAAATTCCCCCTTCAAAGGCGATTATTTCGAAGAGGGAGTCAATCCATTGAATTATGAGTTTAAAATGCTTAAATAGAGCTGCTCATATTGAGCGGCGGCATTTTTCCAACTAAAGTCCTGTGCCATGGCATTATTACGCACCATCGCCCAAACACGTTGTTTTTGCCACAAGTGCAAAAGCATGCTGGATAGCACTTCGTAAATCATCTGCTTCGGCTTTTTGGAATACAAAACCTGTTGCAGTACGCTCTTTAATGGTTTCACTTGTACTGTTGGTCACGGTATCGGCTAATCCTCCCGTTGCACGAACAAGCGGCAATGTGCCATATTGCAAGCCCATACAATTGAGTTAATCCACAAGGTTCAAAACGGCTTGGTACTAAAATGACATCACCACCCGCAACCATTAAATGTGAAAGCGCTTCATCATAGCCAATTTTTACTGCAATATTTTCTGGGTAACGTTGTGCTAATTGGCAAATTCCCTCTTCCAAATGTTTTGCACCAGAACCGAGAATCGTTAATTGACCACCTTGTTTAACAATTTCATCCGCTGTCGCAATCAGTAAATCCACGCCTTTTTGTTCTGTTAAGCGAGTCACCATCACAAATAAAGAGTGCATCAGGTTGTTGTGGTAAATTGAAATAAGCTTGTAAATCGGCTTTATTTTTCTTCTTACCCGCGATGGATTTCAATTTGTAGTGATGCTGAATATAAGCATCACAACTTGGATGCCAAATTTCTTGATCCACGCCATTTAAAATCCCCACCAACTTACCTGCTTCACGTAAAGCCTGTTAACAAGCCTTGCAAGCCATAAGCAAAGTCTGGTGTGGTAATTTCTTTCGCATAAGTTGGACTCACTGCTGTGACCATATCAGAATAATAGAGACCCGCTTTCAAATATGAAATTTGGCCAAATAACTCTAAACCATCAACATGGAACATCCCTTCTGGTAAGCCAATTTCATATAGGTGACGATGAGCGAATTGTCCTTGATAAGCAAGATTATGAATCGTAAATACCGATTTTGCTGGACGACCTTTATTAAAGAGATAAGCTGCCGCTAAGACCTGCGTGCCAATCGTGCGCATGCACCACTTCAGCTCGCCACCAACTATCTAAGCCTGTCGCAAGCTCTGCGCCCACCCAGCCTAATAAAGCAAAACGTTTATAGTTATCGGCATAATCGTTGTAATCTGTATCGTGATAAGGGTTCCCTTCTCGCCAATAGAGATGTGGCGCATCAATCAGATAAATCCCTACGCCATTGTATTCGCCATAACGCAATACAACATGACCAGCAAAATTATCAAATTCTGTGACGACATGCGTATTCTCAATGCCCGCTGAAATTTTTGGATAAGCCGGCAACAAAATACGTGTATCAATACCAATTTCTTTTTGTGCAAAAGGTCAATGCCCCTAAAACATCAGCAAGTCCGCCAGTTTTGAGTAAGGGATACAGCTCCGAGCAAACATGTAAAACTCTCATAATTTTCCTTTTATACTTAAAATTGTGCTGTCATTGATAACAGCACAATCTTTTTAGTTCACTTAAAATACTGTCAAAATTGACCGCACTTTAATCCAAATGTTCTTCGTTAGTGACTTCTTCACCTTGCAATTTTTTCAACATCGTTGAGGTTACAAGTACAACTTTACCGGTAGAACTCACACGGAAGCGTTTACTGTCAAGGGCTTTATCCACACCGATTTCCATACCATCTGGAATAATACAATGGCGATCAATAATACAATCTTTTAATGTACAATTTTTACCAATTTGTACTTGCGGTAACACGACACAGTGATCCACAGAAGAGTCTTCATCAATTTTGACTCTATCAAACAATACTGAATTACTAATAGATGCATCCGTAATCACACAGCCACCACCGATAAGCGAGTTATCTACCGGTTTAACATTCGCTTTTTTATAGAAGAATTTAGATGGATAAGCCTGCACTGGATTACCGCGAATTGGCCAGCTTTGATCATAAATATCTAATTGTGGATGCTCTGAAACTAAATCGATATTCGCTTGCCAGAAACTATCGAGCGTACCCACATCACGCCAGTAAATTTCACCTTCAGTGTTTCGGCCCATACAAGAACGGCTGAATGGATGCGCATAAAGCACGCCTTCTTCTAAGCATTTTGGTAACACATCTTTACCAAAGTCATGTGATGTACAAGGCGTATTTACTTCTCTATCTAACATTTTATAGAGATATTCAGCATCGAAGACATAGATACCCATTGACGCTAATGATGTATCCGGTTTACCAACCATTGCTGGTGGATCTTTCGGTTTTTCAACGAAGGCTTTCACTTTCAGATTTTCGTTTACCGCCATGACACCAAATTCACTCGCTTCAGAACGAGGTACCTCAATACAGCCTACTGTACATTTTGCTCCACTTCTCACGTGATCCATCAACATGACACTGTAATCTTGTTTATAAATATGGTCACCCGCAAGAATCAAAATGTATTTTGGACGATAGTGATTACGGATAATCGCCATATTTTGATACACCGCATCCGCTGTACCACGGTACCACGTAGAATCATCAATTTGTTGACGGGCAGGTAGCATATCGACGAATTCACCACGCTCTTGCGGTAAGAATGACCAACCTGTTTGTAAATGGCGTAATAAAGAGTGAGCGGCATACTGGGTTACAACACCGATACGATTCAGGCCTGAGTTAATACAGTTGGAAAGCGCAAAATCAATAATGCGACGATTACCACCAAAATATAACGCAGGTTTAGCACGTTTATCGGTTAATTCATGTAAACGGGAACCTCGACCACCAGCCAAAATAAGCACTAAAGTATCTTTAACTAATTCATATTTATTAAGATCACTTTTCATAACAAACTCCATCGTTTTCATCATCCATATGTTCCAACACTTCAAATGCTATACCGCTCACATCACATTGTTGAATCACGCTATTTTCAGTTTCGGCAATCTTTTTCCATTTACCCTTTGGCAAATAAAAAGATTGCGGTTCAGTTTTTGCATTAATTAAGAAAAGATATTTGCCGTCCAACATAACTTGTAGGGCTTTGCTTTCCCGATTATGCCAATCGTCTAGGGTCATAGGGTTTCCCCCAGTATTCAACCACTCGACATTTTCATCCGACCACCAAGCCTCCTGTTGCAGACTTTGAATTTTTTTTCGTAATGCAATGGTTTGCTTGGTAAAGTCAAATAAGGTTTGGTTAAAATCATTCACTTTAACCACGTAATTTCGTTATCTTGGCAATAGGCATTGTTATTGCCATATTGGCTGTTACCAACTCATCCCCAGCAAGCAGCATGGGTACACCATTTGCCAGTAATAAAGAGCCTAATAAGCCTTTTTCCGATAAAACACGGCGTTTTTCGACCGCACTTTGCCATTCATCAGCTAAATCGAGTTGAGAACCTTCTATGCCATGATTGTAGCTGTAATTTTCATTGCGTCCGTCACGGTTCTCTTCACCGTTAGCTTCATTGTGTTTATGGTTATAGCTCACTAAATCTCGTAACGTAAAACCATCATGGGCAGTAATAAAGTTCAAGCTACCATGCGGTAATCGTCCTTCTCGTTTAAAAATATCGCTCGAGCCAGCAAAACGTTCTGCAAAAGCACCCACTTCACCACTTTGCCATAACCAAAAACGACACATATCATCACGGAAACGATCATTCCATTGAGAAAAATAGGCTGGGAAACAACCAACTTGGTAACCGTAATGTCCTATATCCCAAGGCTCTGCGATTAATTTAACTTTTTGTAGAACCTCATCCTGTTCCATTTCCGCAAACAATTTTGCATTTGGATTGAAATCAGGTTTTTCACGACCAAGTACCGTGGCTAAATCAAAACGGAAACCATCCACATGACATTCTGTTACCCAGTAACGTAAACAATCTAATACCCATTTGCGAGTGACATCATTGGCAAGATTGAGCATATTGCCGCACCCGGTCCAGTTGAGATAATCACCATGCTCGTTTTGCCAGTAATAGGTTTTATCATCAATACCGCGCTGACAAAATGTCGGAAATGTTTTTTCGGATTCAGCCGTATGGTTAAACACCACATCTAAAATCACTTCAATGCCCGCTTGATGCAGGGCTTTCACCATGCTCTTAAATTCGTTCAAAGGCTGTTTTTGATCCGCCGCATAACTTGGTTCTAAAGCAAACATGGCTAATGGGTTATAGCCCCAATAATTGCGTAATCCTTTTTCTTGCAAATGTGGTTCATCAATGAAGAAATTCACTGGGAGCAATTCAAGGCTGGTAATACCCAATGATTTAAAGTACGCAATGTTTTCGGGGTGAGCCAACGCCGCATAAGTACCACGGATATTTTCTGGAATACGGGAATTTAATTGGCTAAATCCTTTAACATTTAATTCATACACAATGGTTTGAGCCCAAGGAATAGAGGGCTTGCAATCTCCTGACCAATCAAAATACTCATCCACAATGCGACCTTTAGGTGCAACGGCGGCATTATCTCGTTCATCATTTAACAAGAAAATTGAACGGGCTTCTGATGAACTTAAATCCGGTTTATGAGTGACCGCTTTCGCATAAGGATCAAGCATTAACTTTTGCGGATTGGCTAAAGTGCGGTCATTTTTGCCTGTAATTCTGAACGCATACTCATCATTTAACTCAACGCCTTCAATTGCCACATGCCAAATATTATCGGTTCTACTCATGGCAAAACAGCTTTCTTTGCCATCACGGAACAAGCAAAGTTCAACAGCATCCGCCGCACTAGAAAATAGCGCAAAATTCGAAATTTTTAGGCCGTTTTCCCGCGTTTGAGAATATCCCATTGGGGAAGGTTTGCCATTGTTATAAATACTAAACATCGTGTTCTTCGCTATTGTTATGCTTTATATTTTAAATAGATCGTTGCGAGTGGCGGAATGGTCACGCTAATCGAATTTTCACGTCCGTGACTTGCGATCTCTTCGCTTTCTACCAAGCCAAAATTACCTACGTTTGAACCTTGATAATACATTGAGTCAGTATTCAAAATTTCTTCGTATTCACCCGCTGCATTGACCCCAATGCGATAGCCTTCGCGTGGCACAGGTGTGAAGTTACTGATCACGATAATGCGTTCACCATCACTGCTTTTACGTTCAAAAGCAAAGACTGAATTTTCCGCATCATCTACCACTAACCAATCAAAGCCTTCCGGTTCACCGTCTAATTCAAAGAGCGGTGCATTTTTTTGATAAATTCCGTTCAAATCTTTGACTAATTGCAATACGCCTTTATGCCATGGACCACCATGGTTTTCGTCAAGTAAGAACCAATCCAAACTTTCTTCATAATTCCATTCACGACCTTGAGCAAATTCATTACCCATGAATAACAATTTCTTGCCTGGATAGCCCCACATATAACCGTAGTAGGCACGCAAGTTAGCGAATTTTTGCCATGCATCGCCCGGCATTTTGCCGAGTAACGAACATTTTCCCGTGTACGACTTCATCGTGAGAAAGCGGTAACACAAAGTTTTCGCTGTATTGATAAATCATCCCGAAGGTCATTTTGTCGTGATGATAACGACGATAAACGGGATCGAGTTTCATATAACTTAGGGTGTCATTCATCCAGCCCATGTTCCATTTAAAATTAAATCCAAGACCACCGTTTTCTGTCGGATGGGTTACGCCACCGAAAGAAGTGGATTCTTCCGCAATCGAAATCGCGCCAGACACTTCAGAATGGATTTTCCAGTTGGTATGTTTTAAGAATTCAATGGCTTCTAAGTTTTCACGACCGCCATATTGATTCGGAATCCATTCGCCTTCAGCTCGGCTGTAATCGCGATAAATCATTGATGCGACCGCATCTACACGGATACCATCTACACCAAATCGCTCAAGCCAATACAGTGCATTACTGGATAAGAAGTTTCTCACTTCATTACGACCATAGTTATAAATTAAGGTATTCCAGTCTTGATGATAGCCTTCACGTGGGTCAGCATGTTCATATAAGGCTGTACCATCAAATGCCACTAAACCGTGTGTATCACTAGGGAAATGCCCTGGCACCCAGTCTAAAATCACATTAATGCCTGCATTGTGGGCTTTTTCGACTAAGCGTTTAAAGCCTTCTGGTGTACCAAAACGACTCGTTGGAGAATACAAACCAATCGGTTGATACCCCCAAGATCCATCGAATGGGAATTCGGAGAGTGGCAAAAACTCAATATGCGTAAAGCCCATATGTTTAACATAAGGAATGAGCTCATCGGCAATTTGATCATAATCAAGCCAGAAATTATTCTCTAAATTACGACGCCATGATCCCAAATGTACTTCATAAATCGAAATGGGTTGGTTGCGTTGGTTAGCTTTACGACGTTGCTCCGTCATTTCGACTACATCCGGCAACATACTGATTTCTGATGCAGTATCTGGGCGCAATTCCGATCTGAATGCATAAGGGTCAGCTTTTAAACGAAGGTTGCTGTTGCAATCAATCAATTCAAATTTATAGCGTTGACCCAGGCTGGCTTTTGGTAAGAATAATTCCCACACCCCACTTGCTGGGTGGAAACGCATTGGATGACGGCGACCATCCCAATAATTAAAATCACCGACCAACGAAACGCGCTTAGCATTTGGCGCCCATACCCGGAAATTTACGCCCGGGACACTGTCACATTCAGTAAAATGCGCACCTAATACTTCATAAGGACGCAATAACGAACCTTCCGCTAATAACCATTGATCCAAGTCATTAATCATCGGATGGAAGCGGTATGGATCTTCAATAATTTGGGCTTCTACGCCCCAATACACTTTTAATTGGTAGGTAAAGAAATGGTGAATCTCTGGCACAATAGCGAGCAAAAAACCCGCGGTCATCCAGTTTTTCTAGTTCGACAACGATGGATTGACTTTCTTTGTCAATCACATCGACTTTATCTGCATCGGGTAATAAAGCACGAATCTCAATACCATTGTGAGTTTCATGCATGCCTAATACAGCAAAAGGATCGGCATGTTTGCCATCAAAAAATGAATTAATTACTGATTGAGCGACTAATTTCGTCATGACATACTCCTTTATGCTTTGCGAGCTTGATTAATTTGAGCAAAAATGTCTTTTAGGTTTTTCGTCATTAAAAATCAGCTCTAAGGATTGTCCGAGTTTCTTCTGCCAGTTTGGATATTCTGTGGAAGTCCCCTGGCAGATTGAATGAAATTTCTTGTCCGATTAAGTTCTCTAATTGAACACCAATTAAAGCACTTTGACTGTTGGCCAAATAGCGATGAATTTGGCGGTTAAGATTATCGTGCATCGCCATGCTTAATGCGTCACCGTGATAATCTGGTGGTAAATAGCCGTCACGATGTAAACTATCAATCATGGCTTGTTTATCAATGACCCGTTGATCATATTTTTCTTTTAGTACATCGCCTTTTAAAATATTGAGTTCATCAAACAACGCTAAATCACGGCAATGCCAGAAACTTTGCAAGGAAGGCACATCATGTGTACCAATCGTCGCATAAGCATGACGTGGGAATTCATTCGCATGTGGATATTGGCGATTACGTTGAGCAAAATACAACACAAAATACGAGAAAATTCGAAACTCGTTTAATTTCCACCGCACTTCATCTGGCACTGTACCTAAATCTTCACCGATGATTAAACATTGATTGCGTTGGCTTTCGATGGCTAGAATTGCCATCAACTCATCAAACGGATAATGCACATAAAGGCCATCTGCCGCTGTTTTGCCTTCTGGAATTAACCATAGACGGAACAAGCCCATTACGTGATCGATACGCAAAAATACCGAAATGCTGCATATTCGCACGAAGCATCGTAATCACTGCGGCAAAGCCTGTGGCTTTTAATTGGCTTGGGATTGTAAGGCGGTAAATTCCAGTTTTGGCCGACTGGACCAAGTGGATCTGGTGGTGCACCTACCGAGGCTTTTACGCAATAAAGCTCAGGTTGCGACCACACATCTACACTACCGCGTGAGCTATTTACGGCTAAATCACCATAGATGCCTAAACGCATGCCTACTTTTTGGCAAAGATGTTTTAGGTCATTCAATTGTTGTTCGGTTAGCCATTGCAACCAGGCGAAAAAGTCAATTTCCGATTTATGTTGTTTAATTAATGCTTTACGTTTTGTAGCAGTGAGATGTTGCCATTCTTCACGCCAACCTAACCAACCGATAGTGTTTTTCTTCAGCTTGTTGATCAGCATGTTCAATTTTTGTCTAAAAACATTAAACAAGCCTTGTAAAAACTAGCGCTTCCCCTTGCTCTTTTTGATAAGCTGCAAACGCTTCACGACGTTTGATAATTGCGGCTGATTTACTGCGTTGACTAAAGGCAAAAAGTTGCTCAAGTGCGGTTAGTTTTTAATTCAGTTACCGCACTGTAATTGACTGTATCTTGATCGCGTAAAGATTGAATTAAGTTGGCGATATCCGCAGAGTTAACCCAATTTTTGTACCGATTTTGCCAATTTAAATTCAGGTAATGCCGTTACATCAAGATAAATAAAGTTCAACCAACGACGAGAAGAAGAGCTATAAGGACTCGCCCATTCTGGTACAGATGGATAAAAGTAAATGTAACGGATTAATCCCGACAAAATCCGCGCCATGCTCAGCACTTTTCTCAATCAAATACGCTAAATCTGAAAAAGTCACCAATACCCCAGTTATGCTTGGAACGGAGGCTATAAAGCTGAACATTCACACCCCAGGCTTTTTGTTGTTCTAATAAAGGCGGTTGATACGCTGTTCTTGGTGAAACCAAAATTTGAACCGAGAAAGTTTGTTGGGCGATAAAAATCACCAAACGATAATAGCCAAAAAGGCAAAAGCAGGCAACGAAAGTGCGGTTGAATATGGAATTGTTTTTCAAACTGAATTTGGTTTTTGCTCGTCGAGCAATTGATAACGCAAAGAAGCATCAGGAGGAGAAGAAAACGCGATTAAATCACCATGAATGGGTTCGTTTTTCAAAAGGCACATATGACATCTTGGAACGGCTGATTTTGTCCAATATTCGGCGGAAATTGCAACTGCTCGATAAAAATAATCAATAGAGCTTGGCGATGCATCAAATCAAATGCCCATCAATATCATAATGGGAAAAGCGAAATGCCAAGTTTTTTTCAGCGGATTGTTTAAGTGGATAAGGACATTTGCATACAACTGATGATACATCTACATAATACTTAATAAGTATTATAAGTAAGCACAATTGAAATACAATTGCCAATCTCGCAAATTGTGACCTAAATCAAAAAACAAAGTTTAAAGAGAATAAAAAAACAACGAAATTTAAATTATTCAGTTTCAATGACAAATTCAAACCAATCAATGACATCTTCTTCGTGCACGCCATCTGGAATTAAAATACCTGCATTTTTCACTGAATTAGGATCACCGCTGATTAAGGGATGCCATTCGGGCAAAGGTTTACCTTCATACAATAAACGATAGGCACAGGTATTCGGCAGCCAACCAAAATCAGGCAAATTCTTTTTGGTTAATTTCGTACAATCACTTTCGATTTTAAAACGTTCAGGATAATTACGACACTTTCCCTGTTTCCACATCTAATAGATTGCAAGCAATGCGCGTGTAATAGAGTTTTTCACGCTTGCCCCGCCCTTGAATATATTTTCGATAACAGCATTTTCCGCAGCCATCACATAGGGCTTCCCATTCGGATTCCGTCATTTCAAGGAGCGATTTTGTTTGCCAAAAATGAGATTCAAATTGCATAGTGAAACCAATAAAAAAGTGCGGTCAAAATTTACGTGATTTTTGACCGCACTTTGTTGTTTAGAATTAGAAGCCTTCTTTTAAGCTTACGGTTAAGTTAAACACTAAGTGCTCTGGGCGGCTGTCTTTGTTATCCGCACAGAAATAACCTTCGCGTTCAAATTGGTAACCTTTTTCTGGTTCTGCATTTGCAAGGCTTTGTTCTACAAAACCGTGTTTCACCACTAAAGAGGTTGGATTTAACACGCTTTCGATTTCTTCTGCTGCACCTGGGTTTGGTACGGTGAAAAGACGCTCGTATAAACGGAACTCCGCTGGGTGATTATGTACTGCAGATACCCAGTGAATTACCCCTTTCACTTTACGACCATCCGATGGATTTTTACCTAAGGTTTCTGGATCGTAAGTACAGAAGATGGTGGTGATTTCACCATTTGCATCTTTTTCGACACGTTCAGCTTTAATCACGTAAGCGTTACGTAAACGCACTTCTTTACCTAATACTAAACGTTTATATTGTTTGTTTGCTTCTTCACGGAAAGTCTGCACGATCAATATAAAGCTCTTTCGTAAACGGTAATTGACGCTCACCTAATTCAGGACGATTCGGGTGATTTGGCGCCGTTAAGGTTTCTTCACCTTCAAAGTTTTCAATCACTACGCGAACAGGATCAATCACCGCCATTGCACGTGGTGCGTTTTCGTTTAAATCTTCACGAATGCAGGCTTCAAGTGCAGAATACTCTACGACGTTATCTTGTTTAGTCACACCGATACGACGGCAAAATTCACGTAACGAAGCCGGTGTATAACCGCGACGACGTAAACCTGAAATCGTTGGCATACGCGGATCGTTCCAACCATCCACAATGCCTTCATTCACTAATTTCAATAATTTACGTTTAGACGTTAACGTGCCTTCTAAATTTAAACGAGAGAATTCATATTGATGCGGTAATGGACGTTCAATACTAATATTTTCCAACACCCAGTCATATAAACGACGGTTGTCTTGGAATTCTAATGTACATAGAGAGTGTGTAATACGCTCAATCGCATCAGAGATACAGTGAGTGAAATCGTACATTGGGTAAATGCACCATTTATCACCGGTTTGGTGATGGCTCGCAAATTTAATACGATAAAGCACAGGGATCACGCATGACCATAAATGGTGAAGCCATGTCGATTTTTCGCACGAAGACTTAATGTCCCTTCGGCAAACTCACCATTTTTCATTCTTTCGAATAACGCTAAGTTTTCTTCAACACTACGATCACGATATGGGCTGTTTTTACCTGGCTCTGTTAATGTACCACGATATTCACGCATTTGATCTGGAGAAAGTTCATCCACATAGGCTAAACCTTTTTCGATTAACTCAATCGCATAGCCATAAAGTGCATCGAAGTAATCAGATGCATAACGCGGTTCGCCTTCCCATTTAAAACCTAACCATTCCACATCGGCTTTAATGGAATCCACATATTCCACATCTTCTTTCACCGGATTGGTATCGTCAAAACGTAGGTTACATAAACCGTTATATTCTTTTGCTAAGCCGAAGTTTAAGCAAATCGATTTGGCGTGGCCAATATGCAAATAGCCATTTGGCTCAGGTGGGAAACGAGTATGAACACTTTTGTGTTTACCCGAAGCTAAATCTTCATCAATAATTTGAGTAATGAAATTGTGTGTGCGGGTATTTTCCGCATTTTCTAGAGTGTGTTCTGTATTGCTCATAAATTTCTCAATAAATTGAAAATAATTTCCCCATTCTATACGAAAAGTCTGGCGTTGTGAATTTGATCACAAAACTAACCGCACTTTCATTAAATTAAGACTGAATTTTTTAGGATTTTTAGGTCTAACTTGAAGATTTTTCGTGCAAACTGAAAAGTTTACCTTTAGAATACCACTTTACTGAACAAACGTTCATTTTTATTTAGGATAACAAAGTCTTTATGAAAAAACGCTTTTTTATTTTACTCGGATTACTCGTTGCTGCTGGCACAGCTTATTACTTTTTCTCAAGCAATAGCAAACAAGAAACGACCTATCTGACTGAATCCGTTACACGTGGCAATGTGGAAAAAACAGTTGTCGCTTCTGGTTCAGTTGAAAGCGTGAATGAAGTTGATGTCGGTGCCCAAGCTTCGGGTAAAATCACCAAACTCTATGTCAAATTAGGGCAAGAAATCAAAAAAGGCGAAATGATCGCGGATATTGATTCCACAACCCAAATTAATACCTTAAATACCAAAAAGGCTGCATTGGTGAGCTATCAAGCACAATTAAAAGCGAAGAAAACCGCTTATGATGTAGCCCTTTCAAGCTATAACCGCTTATCAAAACTTTATACACAAAAAGCGACATCTTTGGATAGTGTGAATACCGCAAAAAGCACCCTTGATAATGCGAAAGCGGAAATGGAAGCCATTGAAGCCAATATCAAACAAGCTGAAATTGAAGTGAATACCGCAGAAACCAATGTGGGTTATACCAAAATCACCGCACCAATGGACGGTACCGTTATTTCTGTGCCCTGTTTCAGAAGGTCAAACCGTTAATGCCAACCAAACGACGCCAACAATTGTGACCATTGCTGATTTAAGCAAAATGAAAATTAAACCTGAAATTTCAGAAGGCGATATTACTAAAGTTAAAGCAGGGTCAAGAAGTTAGCTTTACTATTTTATCGGATAGTCAAACTGTATATCACTCCGTCATTGATTCTGTTGATCCAGCCAATACCACGACAAGTGATAGTTCTTCAACATCATCTTCGACAAGTTCAAGTAGCAGCTCCACAACCAGTGCGATTTACTATTACGCCAATGTACTGATTGATAATCCTGATCGAACTTTACGCATCGGAATGACGACAGAAAACAACATCAAAATTGCCAACGCGAAAGACGTGTTATTGGTTTCCAATATGGCTATTCAAAAACGTGATGGCAAAAGCTTTGTCAATGTATTGAATGACAAAAATCAGCCTGAACAGCGTGAAGTTGAAACTGGTGTTCAAAATGATTTCCAAACTGAAATCAAATCGGGTTTAAACGAAGGTGAAAAAGTCATTGTTTCGCAAGTCGCGAATGGTGAACAAGTTGGCTCTATGCCTCGTGGTCCAAGAATGTTCTAAAAGTGCGGTAGAAAATTAATGAATATTATTGAAATTAAGGATCTCAACCGTTACTTCGGTGAAGGCGAAAATCGCGTTCATATTTTAAAGAATGTCTCTTTGAATATTGAAAAAGGCGATTTTCGTCGCGATTATTGGGCAATCGGGTTCCGGTAAATCGACCTTGATGAATATCATCGGATGCTTGGATACGGCAACCAGTGGTTCTTACAAAATCAATGGGAAAGAAACCATTGAATTAAGCAAAGATCAACTTTCAGATTTACGTAGCCAAAAATTCGGCTTTATTTTCCAACGCTATAACTTATTGTCGAGCTTGACCGCAGCAGAAAACGTCGCCTTGCCTGCAATTTATGCGGGGATGTCGCAAGAAAAACGTCTTTCTCGTGCGAAACAACTTTTAGAAAAATTAGGTTTAGGCGATAAATGGCAAAATAAACCAAGCCAGCTTTCTGGTGGTCAGCAACAACGTGTGAGTATTGCGCGTGCGTTGATGAATGGCGGTGAAATTATTTTAGCCGATGAACCCACTGGTGCATTGGATTCACAAAGCGGTCAAAATGTGATGGAAATTCTGCGTCAATTACACGCAGAAGGCCACACTATTATTATGGTAACCCACGACCGAGAAATTGCCGCCAGTGCGAATCGCGTGATTGAAATTAAAGACGGCGAAATCATTGGCGATACGCAAAAAGAAACAGTAAAAAGTGCGGTCGAAAATCCAACCAAATCTAAACCGCACTTTGGGTTTAGCAAAGATCAATTTGTCGAAGCCTTTCGTATGTCTGTGAGTGCGATTATTGCCCACAAAATGCGTTCTCTTTTAACTATGCTCGGGATTATTATCGGGATTACCTCTGTGGTTTCTGTCGTGGCATTGGGAAATGGTTCACAGCAAAAAATTCTTAGAAAATATTCAAGGAATTGGGTACAAGTACCATGACCATCTTTTAATGGTACAGGCTTTGGTGATCGTCGTGCTGAACAGATGCAAAATCTTACAATTAATGATGCCACTGCCTTAAATCAACAAAGCTATGTACAAAGTGTCACGCCAAATAGCTCATCAAGTGGCACATTGATTTATGGCAACCAAACTTTCTCCTCGACCAGTTTAAAAGGTGTAGGCGAACAATATTTTGATGTAGATGGCTTAAAACTAAAATCCGGTAATTTATTTTCTGCTCAAGATGTTGCTGATAACAACCAAGTAGCCTTAATCGATGAAAGTGCGAAAAAGTCGATTTTCCCAGATGAAAATCCCATCGGCAAAATTGTGATGTTTAATAAACGTCCATTACGTATTATTGGCGTGGTATCTGATAAACAAATGGGCGGGGCAAGTAGTTCACTTAATCTCTATGCGCCTTATACCACCGTGATGAATCGTATTTCGGGTAGCAAAAAAATTGGTTCAATTACCGTTAAAGTGGATGATTCGGTGAATACTACTGTCGCTGAAAAAGGAATTACTGAATTGCTCACCATGCGTCATGGTAAAAAAGACTTCTTCATCATGAATAGCGATACCATTAAACAAACCATTGAAAGTACCACTGGCACAATGAAATTGCTCATTTCTTCTATCGCCTTTATTTCTTTGATTGTAGGCGGTATTGGTGTGATGAATATTATGTTGGTTTCAGTCACTGAGCGAACCAAAGAAATTGGTGTACGCATGGCTATTGGTGCAAGACAATTTAATATTTTGCAACAATTTTTAATTGAAGCCGTGTTGATTTGTTTAATTGGCGGTGTGACGGGGATTCTGCTTTCGGGTTTAATCGGTCTGCTATTTAACGTATTTATGACTGACTTTTACGATGGCATTCTCAACCGGCTCAATTGTTGCTGCAGTGGTCTTCTCTACCCTGATTGGTGTGATCTTCGGTTATATGCCGGCAAAACGTGCAGCACAATTAGATCCAATTACCGCCCTTGCGAGAGAATAAAGAAATTTTGTAAAACACAAAAGAGCGGTTAAAATTCTCACTAATTTTTGACCGCACTTTAATTAAAAAGAAAGGAAAAAATCCATGTTAAAAATGAAAAAATTAACCTTAGCAATCGCGATGGCAACTGCGCTAGCAGGTTGTGCTAACATCGGCGATTCTTATAAAGCGAGCCAGCAGGATTACCAAAATTATGCGGAAATCACCAAACAATTTAATGTAAAAGAAAACTGGTGGGCGCTTTACAATGATTCACAATTAAATCGTGTGGTAGAACAAGCATTAGTCAACAACAAAGATTTAGCCAAAGCGTCTGTTGCCGTAAACCGTGCTCTATATAATGCAAACCTTGCAGGCGCGAATTTAATTCCGGCATTTAGCGGTTCAACCCAATCTTCTGCAAGTAAAAATCTTAAAAACTGGTGGCAACTCAACCATCAGTCATAAAGGTGCATTAAATGTGAGTTATACGTTAGATCTATGGCAACGTTTAGCGGATACCGCAGATGCCGCAGAATGGTCACACAAAGCAACGGCTGAAGATTTAGAAGCAACGAAACTTTCACTCATCAACTCTGTTGTGACAACCTATTATCAAATTGCTTATTTAAATGATGCCATCAGCACAACTGAGGAAACCATTAAATACTACAACGACATTAGCAGCATTATGCAACGTCGTTTATCACAAGGTGTCGCTGACAGCGCAAGTGTGGATCAAGCACAACAAGCGGTATTGAACGCACGTAACAACTTGATCAACTATCAAACACAACGCAAAACAGCAGAACAAACTTTACGTAACTTACTGAACTTAAAACCGGAAGAAGCATTAAATATCAACTTCCCACACATTCTTAATGTGAAAAATGTGGGCGTAAATTTAAATGTGCCCGTTTCTGTGATTGCGAATCGTCCTGATGTGAAAAGGCTATCAATATCGCTTAAGCAGTGCATTCAAAAATGCAAAAGCAACTGAAAAAGGCTGGTTCCCTGAAGTCACTTTAGGTGGTAGCTTAACATCAAGTGGTACTAAAGTCGGTAACGCATTGCACAATCCAGTTGGGTACAGGCTTAATCGGCATTAGCCTACCATTCCTCAACTGGAATACGGTGAAATGGAACGTGAAAATCTCTGAAGCAGATTATGAAACCGCACGTTTAAACTATGAGCAAAGCATTACTAAAGCCTTGAACGATGTAGATACCAACTACTTCGCCTACACACAAGCACAAAGTGCCTTTGCTAACTTGCAAAAAACACACAGCTATAACCAACGCATCACCAAATACTATCGTGATCGTTACAATGCTGGTGTATCTGAATTACGTGAATGGCTCGCTGCGGCAAACACAGAGAAAAGCTCTCAACTTTCTATCTTGAATGCGAAATACAACATCATTCAAGCAGAAAATGCCGTATATAGTTCAATGGCAGGTTATTACTCCCGTTAAAATCATGATTAAGGAAGTTTCGGCTTCCTTAATCTTTTTTATGGACATGAAAAATGAAAAAACAACTGACTTTTTATTTCATTCGCCACGGTAAAACTGTTTGGAATACAGAAGGTTTAATGCAAGGTCATGGCGATTCCCCTTTAACAGAAGAAGGCGTTAATGGTGCGAAAAAAACAGGTGTGGCACTTAATCATATTCCTTTCATTGCCGCTTATTCCAGCGTATTAAACCGCACTATCGCAACTGCCTCTCATATTATTGGTGAAACGTGATATTCCCCTTTTCCATCACCAAGGTTTAAATGAACAGTATTTTGGTTCTTGGGAAGGCAAAGTTGTTGATACGTTAAGAGAACACCCTGAATTTAAACAACTCATTAAAGATCCTGCCAATTACAAAGCTCAAGTAAATGGCGGAGAAACGTTTGAACAATTAGGCGAACGTGCAATGAAAGCATTGCAGGATATTATTAAGATCCACGATCAAGGTAATATTCTCATTGTGTCGCATGGCCATACCTTGCGTTTATTGCTTGCCTTATTAAACGGTGCAACGTGGCAAAATCACCGTGATGAAGATAAATCGGTATCGCTCATTAATACCTCAATAAGTGTTGTACATTATGACGATGAGAATGGTTTTCGCATTGAGAAAATAAATGATGCAGATCATTTAAAATAAGCAAATTTAGCTAAAAAAATAACCGCACTTTGGATGATCTAAAGTGCGGTTAATTTTTATGATATTTTTTGTGATTATTTCACTTCGCGGAATAAAATCTCGCTTGGAATCACAGAACCTTGCCAGTAAAGCTCAGTTGATACTTTCTCTGCTAAATCTAAGAAAGATTTCGCAATTTCACTGTCTGGTGCAGCAACTACGGTCGGTTTACCTGCATCCAAATCTTGACGAACTTGGATATTCAACGGTAACTGACCTAATACTTTCACATTGTATTTTTGTGCCATTTTCTCTGCACCACCAGTGCCGAAATCGCTTCGTGATGGCCGCAATTGCTACAAATATGCATAGACATATTTTCCACAATACCTAACACTGGTACTGACACACGTTCAAACATCGATACACCTTTCACCGCATCTAATAACGCAATATCTTGTGGTGTTGTGACCACTACCGCACCCGTTACAGGGATTTGTTGTGAAAGCGTCAATTGGATATCACCTGTACCCGGTGGCATATCGATCACTAAGTAATCTAAGCTATCCCATAATGTTTCATTTAAAAGCTGACTTAATGCACTACTTGCCATTGGACCACGCCAAATAGTTGCATTATCTTCATCCATTAAGAAACCGATCGAGTTTGCAGATAAACCATGTGCTTTAATCGGTGTGATATGTTGGTTATCTGGTGAAGTTGGGCGTTGATGTGGGGCGCCTAACATATGCGGAACAGATGGGCCATAAATATCCGCGTCTAAAATCCCCACGCGAGCACCTTGAGCTTGTAAAGCAAGCGCAAGATTCACCGAAACGGATGATTTCCCTACCCCGCCTTTACCCTGAAGTCACCGCAATGATGTTCTTCACGCCTTTTACAGCGGGTTGATTATTCGCACGTTTTAACGTTGCGATTTGATAATTCACCACCCATTTGATTTCTTTGCTATCTGTTGCTTTTAATAACGCATCAGAAAGCTGTTGTTTCACTTGCTCCACGCCAGTGTTCCATGCAAAAGGCAATTGTAATTCAATACGTAATACGTCACCGCCTTTTTCTACTTTCTTCAAAGTATTTAATGCGATTAAGTCTTTTTGCAAACTTGGGTGTTGAAATTGTTGGAAAACGTTGCAGAACCTGAGATTGTTGTTCTGCCGTTAAATTTTCAGAAAAAGCAGTTGCCATAATATTCCTTTAATAGTAGTAGGTAGTAGAGTAAATTTGTCAGGGATATTTTACCCTTTTTACACCTCAAATGTTAAGCTAAAAGTATAACTAAACTAGAAAAAATCGCACTAATCGGGTAACATACTCGCAATTTTTGCAAAAAGAATAAGAGAAAAATAATGACAACTCAACCTCGTAAAATTTTAGTCACTTGTGCATTACCTTATGCAAATGGCGCCATTCATTTAGGCCACATGTTAGAACACATTCAAGCGGATATTTGGGTGCGTTTCCAACGTATGCGTGGCAATAAAATTCATTTTGTTTGTGCAGATGATGCACACGGTACACCAATTATGCTTAATGCTGATAAATTAGGCATTACACCAGAAGAATTAATTGCAAAAGCAAAAGCGGATCACGTACGTGATTTTGCTGGTTTTAATATCAGTTTTGATAACTATCACTCTACTCACAGTGAAGAAAATAAACAAATCACCGCTGATATTTACAATAAATTAAAGACAAAAGGCTTCATTAAAACGAAAAGTGATTTCTCAGTTATTCGATCCTGAAAAGAATATGTTCTTACCGGATCGTTTCGTCAAAGGGACTTGCCCAAAATGTAAAGCTGAAGATCAATACGGCGATAACTGTGAAGTTTGTGCTTCTACTTATAGCCCAATGGATTTAATTAATCCACGTTCTGCAGTGTCAGGTGCAACACCAATCGTCAAAGAATCTGAACACTTCTTCTTTGACTTACCTGGTTTTGAAGGCATGTTAAAAGAATGGACTCGCTCTGGCTCACTTCAACCTGAAATTGCAAACAAAATGCAAGAATGGTTTGAAAGTGGCTTGCAACAATGGGATATCTCTCGTGATGCACCTTATTTTGGTTTTGAAATCCCAGGAGCTAAAAGATAAATTCTTCTATGTTTGGTTGGATGCGCCAATTGGCTACATGGCTTCTTTCAAAAATCTCTGCGATCGTGAAGGCATTGATTTTAATGAATTCTGGGGAGAAAACAGCGATGCAGAACTTTATCACTTTATCGGTAAAGATATCGTGTATTTCCACAGCCTATTCTGGCCAGCAATGTTAGAAGGGAGCGAATACCGCAAACCAACCAATGTGTTTGCTCACGGTTATGTCACCGTAGATGGCGCCAAAATGTCGAAATCACGCGGTACATTTATCCAAGCCAGCACCTATTTAAATCACATTGATCCGGAATGTTTACGTTATTACTACGCAGCAAAATTAAACGATCGTATCGAAGATCTTGATTTCAATTTGGAAGATTTCGTTCAACGTGTCAATACGGATATCGTTAATAAATTAGTCAATTTAGCTTCTCGTAATGCAGGATTTATCGCAAAACGTTTTGAAGGCAAATTAGCAGATAAATTAGAAGACGAAGCACTTTTGCTGAATTACTGCACAAGCGGAACAAATCGCTGCTTATTATGAAAGCCGTGAATACAACAAAGCCATTCGTGAAATCATGGCATTAACTGATAAAGCCAATAAATATATTGATGAAAAAGCGCCTTGGGTCATTGCAAAAGAAGAAGGCAAAGAGGCTGAATTACAAGCAGTTTGCTCAATGGGTATCGAGCTTTTCCGTGTATTAATGTCTTACTTAAAACCGGTTCTTCCAAAACTGGCTGAACGTGCAGAAGCGTTCTTACAAACAGAACTAACTTGGAATAATATTGTACAGCCTTTATTAGGCCATCAACTTACTCCATTTAAAGCCCTTTTCTCTCGTTTAGAGAAAAAACAAATTGATGCTGTTGTAGAAGAAACTAAAGCACTTTTCGCTGAAGCAAACAAAGCGACAGAAAAAACAGCGGCAAAAGCGACCGCACTTTCAAACATTGAACCCATTGCTGACACCATTACCATTGACGATTTTGCTAAAATTGATATGCGTGTGGCAAAAGTGCTGAAGTGCGAAGCTGTACCAGAATCAAACAAACTCTTACGTTTTGAATTAGATTTAGGTGACCATACTCGCCAAGTGTTCTCTGGCATTAAAGCGGCTTACAACAAACCTGAAGAATTAGAAGGTCGTTTTGTTATTGTGGTTGCAAACCTGGCACCACGTAAAATGAAATTTCGGTGTATCAGAAGGAATGATTCTCTCTGCTGGTACTGGTGGAAGTGATTTATTCTTGCTTTCTGCTGATAGCGGTGTCACTGCAGGTATGCAAGTAAAATAATTTAATATTTAGGCGACTTCGGTCGCCTTTTTTATTGCCAAATAGAATCAAATAACCTACCATAGCAATCAGCTATTTATTACGCAAATTAAAAGGAATTCATTATGACAAACGAACTTATCTGCTATAAACAAATGCCGGTTTGGACAAAAGATAAATTACCTAAAATGTTCCAAGAAAAACACAATACTAAAGTGGGAACTTGGGGCAAACTTACAGTGCTAAAAGGTAAACTTAAGTTTTATGAGCTAACCGAAGATGGCGATGTTATTGCTGAACATATTTTCACGCCTGAAAGTAACATTCCGTTTGTCGAGCCACAAGCCTGGCACCGAGTTGAAGCCCTTTCTGATGACTTAGAATGTACGCTTGGTTTCTATTGCACAAAAGAAGATTACTTCAGCAAAAAATATAATATGACTGCAACGCATGGTGATGTGGTTGATGCAGCTAAAATTATCAAACCTTGTAAAGTGCTAGATTTAGGCTGCGGACAAGGTCGTAATTCGCTTTATTTAAGTTTAAAAGGCTATGATGTGACCTCTTGGGATCACAACGAAAACAGCATTGCCTTCTTAAACGAAACTAAAGATAAAGAAAACTTGAATATTAAAACCGCTGTTTATGATATTAACACTGCTAATATTCAAGAAAACTACGACTTTATTGTATCAACCGTGGTATTTATGTTCTTAAATCGTGAGCGAATTCCAGCCATTATTAAGAATATGCAAGAACACACCAACCCAGGTGGTTACAACTTAATTGTAGCAGCCATGTCTACGCCTGAAGTACCTTGTCCACTTCCGTTCTCATTTACATTCTCTGAAGGTGAATTGAAAAGAATATTACAAAGATTGGGAATTCTTAGAATATAACGAAAATATGGGCGAATTACATAAAACCGATGAAAATGCTAATCGGATCAAATTAAAATTTGCGACAATGTTAGCAAGAAAAAAATAATTCGCTAATTTAAAAAAGAAAATGACCGCACTTTGTCTATCAAGTGCGGTCATTTTTATTGGGATTTTAATTACTCTTCAATAGAACGTAATAACTCGTTGATACCTACTTTACCTAAAGTTTTTGCATCAACTTTTTTCACGATCACTGCACAGTATAAGCTGTATTTGCCACATTTTGATGGAAGGCTACCAGAAACCACTACAGAACCAGCGGGAACGCGACCGTAGAACACTTCACCCGTTTCACGATCATAGATTTTAGTTGATTGACCAATGAATACGCCCATAGAGATCACACAACCATCTTCAACAATCACGCCTTCAACCACTTCAGAACGTGCACCGATAAAACAGTTATCGCCGATAATGGTTGGGTTTGCTTGTAATGGCTCTAATACACCACCGATGCCTACACCACCAGATAAGTGTACATTTTTACCAATTTGCGCACATGAACCAACAGTTGCCCATGTATCAACCATGGTACCTTCACCCACATATGCACCGATATTGACATAAGAAGGCATCAATACACAGTTTTTAGAAATGTATGCGCCTTTACGTACTGTTGCAGAAGGTACGACACGGAAACCTTCTTGAGCAAAACGCTCTTCGGTATAGTCAGCAAATTTTAATGCTACTTTGTCATAGTATTTGGTTTCTGCACCATCAATGATTTGGTTATCATTGATACGGAAAGATAATAATACTGCTTTTTTCAACCATTGGTGAGTCACCCATTCACCATCAATCTTTTCTGCAACACGGTATTTACCGCTATCTAATCCTTCGATCACTTCTTCGATTGCTGCACGAGTTTGTGCATCAACTGTTTTAGGGGTAATTTCCGCACGTTTTTCAAATGCAGCTTCAATAACTTGTTGTAAATTTGACATTTTGCTTCCTATTGTTGATGTGAAATAACGGTTGATAGTTGTATCATATTTTTGACTTTCAAGCAAAAAACAACCGCACTTTCTTTTGATTTAAAACATAAAAAAAGCGAACCTATATGGCTCGCTTTTTTTCTATTTTTTGCGTTTAGTTAGTTGATAACAGAAACATTTAATGATGAACCGCCAACGATTCTTACGCGACGACCCGCTTGAAAAGCTTGGATCCGCTTTTTGAACCACAACGATCTCTTCTCTATTATCTTTTCTGATAACAAGCTCTGCACCATTAACTTGGCTCATTTTCTCTTCAGCTTTGCTACCAATAATCGCCCCACCAATTGCACCTACTGCAGTTGCAATTGCTTGTCCAGTACCACCGCCAATTGTACTACCAGCGATACCACCTAAAGCACCACCACCAACTGTACCGATTACACCTGGATTATCCGCTTGGATTTTAACAGGACGAACAGAAACAATAGTACCATAGCTAATTGAACGCGCTTCTTTTGCTTGTCCAGCTTCATACACATCACCGCTAAAAATATCAGTGTTTGCACAACCGGTTAAGCCGATAGACATCATAAGTGCTAATGCTACTGTTACTTTTTTCATAAAACTAACCTTCTAAAAATGAATTAGATTGGGTTTCTTGGAGACCAAGTAGAAACGTTTTTCACGCCTTGACCGTTGTCAGATACTTTCACACAAGCACCAGTTACTAAAGTTGAATCGTATTTGTGAACGATAACTTCTGTTTCACCTTCTTGTTTGTATGAGCAGTCGTTTTTACGAACGGTTAATTTTACATCATCACCTTGGAATTCGGTGAAGATAACTTGACCTTTATAAGCGCTTTCATCTTTTTGTGATTGAGATGAACAAGCTGATAAACCTAAACTTAATAAGACAGTTAATGCTAAGGTAATTTTTTTCATTACACTAAACCTCGAGTATTTTCTTTATTGTATAAGGATGAACCTTTATGCAAACGTGATTTTCTGTTTTATCAACAAAACTCACTGCAATGGATGGATTGGGCAATTGCTCCCCTTCCACCTTAGGTTCGCTCACCTTCATGGTTAATTGAGTTAGTTCCTTCCATAAAAATGTATTGCAAATTCGATTAACCCAATCCTCAACAGATTCATGAGATAAAAACGGCATTACAATTTCAATATGTTCCCAAGTTTCTTGGGGATATTGTTTATTTTTAGGAAACGGTAATTCAATAACATCGACAGGCTGACCAATGAAATCAACTGGCTCATCTAATTCAATCAAATAGATAGGACGCCCATTGACGATATTATCGCTTAAAATTCTACCGCACTTTAATAACTCTGTCAGCCAATTTTTTGCTTTTTCTTCAGTATTTGCTCTTAAAGCTAAATGATCAATTTGATAATCCGCTAAAATTTCACTTTCATGACGGCAGCTAATTGCTGAATTTTTTCCTGAAATAAAGGCAACTCTTGATAAAGTGCGGTCGATTTTTTTCCATTAAATTTGACATTTTCTCCTGCTCTTACTTTGAGAAATCTATAAACAACGGTATCATAGCCGATTATTTTCATTATTCAATTTCAAGATTAGGAAAAAAACCGTGAATATTCAATCTATTTTTATCCGATAAAATTAAACAAGCGATGATTGCCGCTGGCGCAGATGAACAATGTGATGCGCTTATTCGCCAATCAGGTAAACCACAATTTGGCGATTACCAAGCAAACGGCATCATGGCTGCTGCTAAAAAACTAGGTTTAAATCCACGTGAATTTGCACAAAAAGTATTAGATCATGCTGATCTTTCTGATGTCGCAGAAAAAACTGAAATTGCTGGTCCAGGGTTTTATCAATATTTTCTTAAATCCAACTTGGTTAGCGAATAACGTTTCTGCTGCATTAAAAGATCAAAATCTTGGTGTCAGCGCAAATGAAAAACAAACCATCGTGATTGATTATTCTTCACCAAACGTTGCGAAAGAAATGCACGTAGGTCACTTACGTTCTACCATTATCGGTGATGCTGTTGTTCGTACCCTTGAATTTTTAGGTCACAACGTTATTCGTGCGAACCACGTGGGTGACTGGGGTACGCAATTCGGTATGCTCATTGCTTATCTTGAAAAAATGGAAAATGAACATGCGAGTGAAATGGAACTTCAAGATCTTGAAGCGTTCTACCGCGAAGCGAAAAAACACTATGATGAAGATGAAGCGTTCGCAGAAAAAGCGCGTAACTATGTAGTGAAATTGCAAAGTGGAGATGAATATTGCCGCACGATGTGGAAAAAATTAGTTGATATCACCATGCAACAAAACCAACGTAACTACGATCGTTTGAATGTTACGTTAACCGAAAAAGATGTGATGGGTGAAAGTCTTTATAACCCGATGTTACCCGCTATCGTTGAAGATCTGAAAAAACAAGGTTTAGCCGTTGAAGATGAAGGTGCATTAGTAGTTTATCTTGATGAATTCAAGAATAAAGAAGGTGAGCCAATGGGCGTTATCGTTCAGAAGAAAGATGGTGGTTTCCTTTATACCACTACCGATATTGCAGCGGCTAAATATCGTTATGAAACCTTAAAAGCGGATCGTGCATTAGTGTTCTCTGATACACGTCAAAGCCAACACATGCAACAAGCGTGGTTAATTACGCGTAAAGCAGGTTATGTACCAGATAGCTTCTCACTTGAACATAAAAACTTCGGTATGATGTTGGGTAAAGATGGTAAACCATTCAAAACTCGTACTGGCGGTACCGTAAAATTAGCAGATTTATTAGATGAAGCGATTGAGCGTGCCACTGTATTAATCAACGAGAAAAATACCAATTTATCTGATGAAGAAAAAACTGCGGTTATTGAAGCGGTAGGTATTGGCTCGGTGAAATATGCGGATCTTTCTAAAAACCGCACGACTGACTATGTATTCGATTGGGATAATATGCTCAGTTTTGAAGGTAATACCGCGCCTTATATGCAATATGCTTATACGCGTATTCGTTCAATCTTCAATAAAGCAGACGTGAATCCAACCGCTCTTGCAGAAGCGAAAATTCAGCTTTCAGATGAAAAAGAACGTGCATTAGCCATCAAATTGCTTCAATTTGAAGAAGCGGTTCAAACGGTGGGCAAAGAAGGGACACCGCATGTGCTCTGTGCTTATTTATATGAGTTGGCGGGGATATTCTCTTCATTCTATGAACACTGCCCAATCTTAAATGCAGAAGATGAAAACGTAAAATTAAGCCGTTTAAAACTCGCTTCTCTTACAGAGAAAACCTTAAAACAAGGTTTAGAGTTATTAGGCATTAAGACAATCGAAAAAATGTAAAAAAAGTGCGGTCAATTTCGACCGCACTTTTTTTATACATCCACTAAAATGAGTATCGCCGCTTCTCCGCCCCATTCTTTGGGAGCTTGGTGTAACGCTCGTACTTTAGGATGCTGAACTAACCAACGTGGAATTTGTTTTTTCAACGTAAAGGTTCCATAGCCCGTCATGATGCTCGCGCAATAAACATGCTCATCTTCACAAGCTAACAACAGTGCTGCCAATTCCATTTTGGCTTGTTCACGGGTTAAACCATGTAAATCCAAAAATAATTCAGGTGAAAAATCGCCACGACGAAGTTGTTTCAATAAATGGCTATCTTCCCCTTCGCGTAAATATTTGATGACACCATCATGTTCATTTAGCAAGGGTTCATACTCATCAGAAAAATAGAAAAGCGTATCTTCTTTTTCTCGAATATCACGTAAATGGGGTTTTTTTTGACCGCTCTTTTGACGAGGTGCCACAAAGGTATCTTGCTTAATAGGTTTGATCCCTTTGGTTTCTGCCCGAAAAAGATCAAAATCATCTGGTTCTGTCATTATTTTTCTCAATTTGTTATTTTGCTTAATGATAGCACATCTATTCTATGGTATAACTAGCCAAATTTTTTATTGAGGCACAAAATGGAAACCTTACACAATCAAGAACTTGTTGCGACAATTTTAGAAGATAATGTGGCAAGTGAATTAACAACCATTCAAGATTTTTTACGCTGGACATACAGCACATTTAACCGTTCTGATATTTACTACGGGCAAGGCCATGACAATGCGTGGGATGAAAGCCTTCAATTAGTCCTTGCGGGGCTTCAATTACCGCTCGATTTACCGCAAGATTTATTTAACAGTAAACTTACTCATTCAGAAAAAGAAACTTTAGTACAATTAGTTTTAAGTCGTATTGAACAACGTGTGCCAGTCGCTTATTTAACGAATAGTGCGTGGTTCTGCGGATTAGAGTTTTATGTGGATGAGCGCACAATTATTCCTCGCTCGCCAATTAGTGCATTAATCCAAGATAAATTTGCTCCGCTTTTAAAATCTGAACCCAAACGTATTTTAGATCTTTGTACTGGCAGTGGTTGTATCGCAATCGCGACAGCTGAAGCCTTTCCTGAAGCGGAAGTGGATGCGGTCGATCTTTCTGTGGATGCGTTAAATGTGGCGGAAATCAATATTGCACGCCACCAATTAGAACATCGTGTTTTCCCGATTCAATCAGATTTATTCCAAAATCTCTTCGGTCAACAATATGATTTAATCGTCACCAATCCGCCTTATGTGGATGAAGAAGACTTTGGCAGATATGCCGGAAGAATTCCATTATGAGCCTGAGTTAGCCTTAGGTTCCGGTGTTGATGGGTTTAGAAATTACAAAACAAATTTTAAAACAAGCACCGGATTATTTAACACCAAATGGCATGCTCGTTTGTGAAGTGGGCAACAGCATGGTAAGTCTCATTGAACAATATCCAGATGTGCCATTTGAATGGGTTGAACTAAAAAAATGGTGGCCTGGGTGTATTTGCCATTAGCCGCGAAGATTTAGTGAAATATCACGATTCTTTTTAATCTCAAGTGCGGTTAAAAAAATCGTCGTGAATTTTGACCGCACTTAACAAATTGCTGGCGCGCGTTCTTAACGCGTGCTTTTCTTTTTTAAATAAAACCAATGAATTTACAAAAACTTTTACTGACTCGTCGTTTCTTTTCTACCCTTGCATTCTTTTCCATGCAAACGGTATTTTTCATCTATTTACAAGGAAAAGGATTAAGCAACAGTGAAATTGCCTTTTCGCTCTCGTTGCTTTTTTTCTGCAACCAAGCATTGGCTATTTTTAGCCGGTATCTGGGGCGATCGTTTTGGACTGGCTAAAATGATGTTACTCGGATGCTTTTTAGATGTGATCGCCTACATTTTCTTTCTCTCTGCAGACAATTATATTCTGCTTTTAATTGCCACCACCTGTTTTGGCTTAGGCAGCTGTTTGTTTGGTACCAATGCGAAAGCCTGCCTATTGGTGCTCGCGGGTGAAGAATACAAAGAGAAAACCCGATTACAGGGAAAATATTTGAAAGTCACTTCCATGTCGTCTATGTTTGCGCCTTTATTGGTGATTCCATTTATCAAATACAATCACATTGAATGGTTGATTTGGGTCTGCTTTGCGATGGAAGCAGTTCTCTTTGCCTTAATGGTAAAACCGTTTTATCAAATCCAAACTTTGCAAACCTTAGTGAAATTTCGCTTTGCCCAAATTAAAGAAATCATCACTAAAGAATTTTTATTAGTGCATTTGATGTTGTTTATTCCCCTTTCCATTGCAACATCATTCTTTGTGATCTTCCCGTTCCTATTTGATAACAAATTAGGCATGCCGGAACACTCCCCCATTGCACTTTTTGTGAATGGTTTACTGACAGTGTCATTACAAAGTTATTTTTCTCGAAAAATTAATTTAACGATTAAACAAACACTATGGGTGGCGCCAATCTTGGCTGTTGGTATTATCCTGCCTTGGTTTATTACGTTGAAATATATTTCTTTGCTTTCTGCTTATATTTACTTAGTCATTTTCACAGTGATTGAAGTCTATGCTTTAACGGCAATGGCGAATTTATTAGTAAAATTTGATAATGGTACAAACCGAGGGTTTATCTTTGGTTCATCACGCTTATTGCTTTCTATCGCAACAGTTATCGTCATGAACTTAGTGCCACATTTATTTTTTTATTGTAAAAAGAAACGGTCAGAATTCACATTAAATTCTGACCGCACTTTTTATATTTTTCTATGCTTATTTCACTTCTAATTCAACATTATCAAACAATTTCTTCACCGCGCTGTTATCACGCAACTTCTCCGCTTTTTCAACCATTGGTCGGGTTAAGTGCGGTGAGAAAAATTCAATAAAGTCATACATATAGTTGCGTAAGAAAGTACTGTGTTTAAACGCAATTTGCGTCATACTCGCACGGAACAAATGCCCTGCATCAATTGCCACTAAATCCTTATCTGCTGGTGTATGTGCCATAGAGGCCATAATACCCACACCTAATCCTAAACGCACATAAGTTTTAATCACATCAGCATCCGTTGCAGTAAACACAATATTCGGCAGAATCCCCGCGCGGTTAAAGGCATAATCCAAATCAGACACACCGGTAAAACCGAAGGTATAAGTGACTAACGGATATTTGCCTAACTCCTCAACAGTAAGATTTTTCACTTTTGCTAAAGGATGATCGGGTTTAACAATTACCGAACGATTCCACAAATAACAAGGCAGTTGAATCAAATCATCAAAAAGATATGGCGCTTCTGTTGTGATCGCTAAATCCACTTCACCTGAAATCAATGCATCATGGATTTGCGTCGGTGAACCTTGATGAATATGTAAACTCACATCCGGATATTGTTTAGAGAAACGCTCCACCACAGCCGGCAACATATAACGCGCTTGCGTATTGGTTGTTGCAATTCGTAACACGCCATGATTCGGGCAAGTATATTCATTGGCCACTGATTTAATGCTTTGGGCTTTCACTAAAAGCTCACGAGCAATAGCGACGATCTTTTTACCCGCAGGCGTAATGGATTTAATGTGTTTACCATTACGCTCAAAAATCTCTAAACCTAATTCATCTTCTAACAAACGAACCTGTTTGCTGATACCAGGTTGAGAGGTGTAAAGCGCATTCGCGGCTTCAGTCACATTTAAATTTTGGTTTACAATCTCAACAATGTAGCGGAGTTGCTGCATTTTCATCGCGAATACCACCTATTTTTTATAGCGTTTACTTAACTCAGTATAACGTTTTACTGCTTTACGAATTTGACCTGATTTTGGTCGACGACGAGGTTTCGTCACGTCTAATTTGGTTTCAGTTTCTGGTGGCAAGCCCACTAATTCACGTAAATAGTTGACATTTTCCAGATCCATTTCTTCCCAGCCACCACGCGGTAAACCTTTCATCAGCTTAATGTTGCCGTAACGAATACGAATTAAGCGGCTCACTTGAATACCTTGTGATTCCCACAGACGACGCACTTCACGGTTACGACCTTCCATTAAAGTCACATCGTACCATTGGTTAATCCCTACACCACCTGCAAATTTGATTTCTTTGAAATTGGCTGGACCATCTTCCAACTGCACACCTTTACGTAAACGCGCTAACATGGCATCGTCCACTTGACCAAATACACGCACAGAATACTCACGCTCAACTTCACGGCTTGGGTGCATTAAACGATTCGCTAATTCGCCATCTGTCGTGAAAAGCAATAAGCCTGAAGTATTAATATCCAAACGGCCTACCGCAATCCATCTTGCGCCATTTAAGCGTGGTAAACGATCGAATACAGTCGGACGACCTTCGGGATCACTACGCGTACAAAGTTCGCCTTCTGGTTTGTAATACATTAATACACGGCATACTTCTTTTTGTGCTTGTTGAAGGTTGATGATGCGACCATCAATACGCACTTTTACACCGGAATGTACATCAATACGATCGCCAAGAGTCGCCATTTTGCCATCGACACTCACACGATTTTCAGCAATCATCGCTTCAATTTCACGACGAGAGCCTTGTCCTGCTCGCGCAAGCACTTTCTGTAATTTTTCACCTTCTACAGTAGATTGACGAGATGGCTTAGCCACCTTAGCTTTAGGAGTTGATTTGATGTCAGAATTGACCGCACTTTTACGATCTTTACGCTCAAAGTGCGGTTGTTTTCCCTGCTTGTTTTTCACGTTCTTGTCTGACTGGTTTTTGAATAGGTTTCATCTGTTTTCCTTTGTCGCTTTCCCAAGCGTCTAAAATAAGTTAAATGAAAGGATCGGTACTACCACTTCCTTCACGTAAAATGACTGGCGATTCTTCCGTTAAATCTACCACCGTTGTTGGCTCTTGACCTAAATAGCCACCATGAATAATTAAATCCACTTGACGTTCTAAGCATTCGCGAATCTCTTCGGGATCGGAATAAGTCATATGTTCATTATCAGGCAACATCAGTGAGCAAGATAAAATTGGTTCGCCTAATGCCTTCAATAAATCTAAGGCGATTTGATTATCTGGTACACGCAAGCCAATCGTTTTGCGTTTTGACGTCATTAATCGACGAGGAAGCTCTTTCGTTGCCGTCAAAATAAAGGTATAACGCCCCGGTGTATTGTTTTTAATTAAACGATAAGCCGAATTGCTCACCGTTGCGTAGGTTGAAAGCTCGGATAAATCGCTACATACCAACGTAAAATTATGCCCTTCCGGCAATTTACGAATTGCAACAATGCGATCCATCGCATGTTTATCGCCGATCATACAGCCTAAGGCATAGCCCGAATCTGTCGGATACACAATGACACCACCTTGACGCAAAATTTCTACCGCTTGATTAATCAAACGCGCTTGCGGATTTTCAGGGTGGATATAAAAAAATTGGCTCATAATTTTGTCCTTAAAAAATCTGATGAGATTATACACCGATTTAGATGCAGGTTATAAGAATTTGTTATAAAAAACGACCGCACTTTGAAACTCATCCAAAGTGCGGTCAATTTTTTAGGTATTTTATTTCAACAATTCACGGAGGGCTGAACCGATTTCAGCGAGACTTCTCACTCGTTTTCACGCCAGCCGCTTCAAGTGCAGCAATTTTATCTGCCGCTGTTCCTTTTCCACCGCTGATAATCGCTCCTGCGTGTCCCATACGCTTGCCTTTTGGTGCCGTCACGCCTGCGATATAAGCCACCACCGGTTTTGTCACATGAGATTTAATAAACGCTGCCGCTTCTTCTTCTGCAGAGCCACCGATTTCACCAATCATCACGATAGCTTCAGTTTCAGGATCTTCTTGGAAACGTTTGAGAATATCAATGAAGTTGGATCCTGGGATAGGATCGCCGCCGATCCCTACGCAAGTGGATTGACCAAAACCTTCATCTGTTGTTTGTTTGTACCGCTTCATAGGTCAAAGTACCTGAACGAGAAACAATGCCCTACTCTGCCTTTTTTATGGATATTGCCTGGCATAATACCAATCTTACATTCATCTGGTGTAATCACGCCTGGGCAATTCGGCCCGATCATCACAACACCCGTTTCATTTAATTTTTGTTTTACCAACAACATGTCCAATGTTGGGATGCCTTCTGTAATACAGACCACTAATTGAATACCTGCATCAATGGCTTCTAAAATGGCATCTTTACAAAATGGTGCAGGCACATAAATCATGGTTGCCGTAGCGCCCTGTAGCTTTGCACTGCTTCACGCACTGTATTAAATACCGGCAAACCTAAGTGAGTTGTTCCGCCTTTATTCGGTGAAACGCCACCCACTAATTTTGTGCCATAAGCCAATGCCTGTTCGCTGTGAAATGTTCCTTGCGCACCAGTGAAACCTTGGCAAATTACTTTTGTCTCTTTATTAATTAAAATCGCCATGATTATTCTCCTTTTGCCGCTTTCACTGCCGCTTGTGCTGCTTCTTGTAAACTATGTGCTGCAATTAAATTCACACCACTTTCGGCTAAAATTGCTCTGCCTTGTGGGGCATTGGTTCCTTCTAATCGAACCACAACAGGCACTTTTACACCGACTTCTTGAATCGCCGCTACGACACCTTCAGCAATAAGATCACAGCGTACGATTCCACCAAAAATATATTTCACTAAGACAGATTTCACATTTTTATCTGTGAGAATAATCTTAAAGGCTTCAGCCACGCGCTCTTTCGTTGCACCGCCACCAACATCAAGGAAGTTTGCAGGGTTACCACCATATAATTTCACGATATCCATTGTACCCATAGCAAGTCCTGCGCCATTGACCATACAGCCAATATCACCTTCCAAAGCAACATAGTTAAGCTGATATTTTTCTGCTTCTGCTTCACGTGCATCACTTTGACTTAAATCACGTAAGGCTAATAAATCAGGATGTCGATAAAGTGAGTTATCATCAATGCCCACTTTTGCATCTACGCAAATTAAATTGCCTTCTTTTGTCACCACGAGCGGATTGACTTCAACTAGAGAAAAATCTTTTTCGATAAAAAGCTGAGCGAGTTTTACAAAAATCTCAGCAAATTGTTTATTTTGTTCGCCACTTAAACCAAGTTTAAAGGCTAATTCACGGCCTTGATATGGCATTCCACCCACGAGAGGATCAATGGTCACTTTATGAATTAATTCAGGCGTCTCTCTTGCCACATCCTCAATGCTCATCCCCCCTGCTGAAGAAGCCATAAAAACCACTTTCTGCGAAGCGCGATCAATCACTGCACCTAAGTAGAGTTCTTTCTCAATCTGGCAGGTTTCTTCAATATAAATGCTATTAACGGGTTGGCCTTTTTTATCAGTTTGGAAGGTGACTAAATGCTGGCCAAGCCATTTATCTGCAAAAGCACGCGCTTCTTCTGCATTATGCACGAGCTTCACACCACCAGCTTTTCCACGTCCACCTGCGTGAACTTGACATTTCGCTATCCAAACATCACCATTCAGCTGAAAGAGTGCCATTTCAGCTTCATCTGCCGTTTGGCACACGACACCTTCACTCACCGGCAGAGCATATTGCTTAAAAAGCTGCTTAGCTTGGTACTCATGTAAATTCATATTTCCTTCCTATTTTTGATGTTGTTTAGCGAAACAAACAAAAATTTGACCGCACTTTGTTTTAGCTCAAATTCAGGGCTTGTTCTTTAAATATTGAGTTATATACTGGAACTGAATAACCACAATCTATGTTAAGGATAACAACATGCAAACGAAAAAATCAAGCAATCTTGCGATTGCACTCATTTGGTTTACTGCTGCTATTTCAATGGCAGAAATTCTCACCGGTACTTGGTTTGCACCACTAGGGATGGCAAACAAGGTTTAATTGCCATCGTCGTTGGACACTTTATTGGTGGCTCGATGTTTTTCTGTGCAGGTTACATCGGCGCGAAAACCCAAAAAAGTGCTATGCAAACGGTACAAATTTCATTTGGTGAAAAAGGTTCTGCGCTTTTCTCTTTACTTAATGCCATGCAACTGATGGGATGGACTGCAGTCATGATTTATATGGGCGCTGACGTCATTTCCATCTTAAATCAAACACCTGATGCTTCACTCTTCCCATTTCTTACACTTGGCTTAGGCATACTCATCATACTTTGGCTACTACTCGGCTTCACTAAATTAGGTATTTTCAAAAGCATTTCACTTGTCACCATGTTTTTACTGATGTTATGGCTTAGTATTCAAGTAGCTAATAAACCATTTATTGCCATGGACGTTGCACAAAATATTAAATTTGGTACTGCTGTTGAAATTGCTGCCGTCATGCCGCTTTCTTGGTTACCGGTAGTATCTGACCATACGAAGAATAGCGAAACACCATTTAAAACGACCGCACTTTCAACGCTGACTTATACCGCGACCAGCTGCTGGATGTATGCTCTCGGCTTAAGTGCAGCATTAGTGACCGGTAAATCTGAAATCTCACAAATTCTTTCGCTTGCTGGTGTAAGTGTTATTGGTGTATTAATTGTCATCGCCTCTACCATGATTAACACTGCACTTCCTGCCTATTCTACCGGCATGAGTTTAAATAATATTTTCCCTCAATTAAAAGTTACGCCAATCTCAGTTCTGACCGTGATTGTGGGCATCATATTAGCCTCAACCTTACCAGTGACAGAATACGAACATTTCTTGTTCTTTATTGGCTCAGTATTCGCGCCAATGATCGCCGTGCTTATCGCTGATTTCTTTGTGCTTAAACAGCATGATGTGAGAAAATCAGTTGATAGTGTTGGACTCGGCGTTTGGTTTGTCGGCTTCGTGCTCTATCGTTTTCTTATGGCAAAAGGTTGGGAAAGCGATTTAGGTCTGACTTTCCCTGTTATCATCATTACCTTTATCTTAGCAATCTTAGTACGCAAAATAGCTAAATAAAGATTGGATTTTAACGATAGAAAGGCGGGCATTATTCCCGCCCTTTTATTCACATCGATATAAAAAAGGCTTTTCCCCTCAAAAGAGAAAAGCCTATGTGCTTAGATTTCTAATAATAAACGAGTTGGATCTTCCAATAAGTCTTTAATCGCCACTAAGAAACCGACTGATTCACGACCATCAATTAAGCGGTGGTCATAAGATAATGCCAAATACATCATCGGACGAATCACCACTTGACCATCTACCGCAACTGGGCGCTCTTTGATGGCGTGCATGCCTAAAATTCGCACTTTGCGGTGGATTGATAATTGGTGTGGACATTAAAGAACCAAATACGCCGCCATTAGTAATGGTGAAGTTACCGCCTGTTAAATCTTCAACCGTTAATTTACCATCACGGCCTTTTTCTGCGAGCAATTTAATTTGTTTCTCAATATCTGCCATGCTGAGTTTGTCGCAGTTGCGTAATACTGGTGTCACTAAACCACGCGGGCGTTGAAACGGCAATGCTAATATCAAAATAGTTGTGATACACAATGTCATCACCATCAATTGAAGCATTCACTTCGGGATAACGTTTTAATGCTTCAACGACGGCTTTAATGTAGAAAGACATAAAGCCTAAACGTACACCATGTTGTTTTTCAAATTTCTCGCCGTATGTTTTACGTAATTTCATAATCGGCTGCATATCCACTTCATTGAATGTCGTGAGCATTGCGGTGGTATTTTTAGCTTCTAATAAACGTTCTGCAATACGTTTACGTAAACGAGTCATCGGTACACGTTTTTCTGAACGAGAGCTATATGCCACAGTGCTAATCGTATTTTGCTCTGTCGCTACATCTTGTTTCGCTTTTTGAGCATCTCGTTTTGCTACTTCACGTGCAACATCTTCACGAGTAATACGACCACCCACACCAGAACCTTGAATTTTCTCTGCATCTAAATCATGTTCAGCTAATAAACGACGAATAGCTGGACCTTGATCCGCTGAATTATTATGGCTATTTTCAATTGATGCTCTTTGACGATCCGCAGGCGTTGGTTCATTGTCTTTCACTGTTTCAGATGAAATATCGCCAGCCTGTTGGGTTGAAAGCTTACCTAAAAGCTGTTTACTTACTACGGTTGCGCCTTCTTCTTGAAGAATTTCAGCCACTACGCCATCACTTAATGCTGGCACTTCAAGTACCACTTTATCTGTTTCGATTTCCACTAAAACTTCGTCACGTTTTACTGTCTCACCCACTTTTTTATGCCATGTTGCAACAGTTGCATCCGCAACGGATTCCGGTAAATCTGGAACAAGAATTTCGATTGTCATTTTATTTTCCTTTAAATTATTCTTTACTTTAAAAATTACTAAAATTTCGACCGCACTTTTACAGTGTCAGCGCATCTTCTACTAATTGTTTTTGCTGTTTGGTGTGTAAAGACATGTAACCTACTGCTGGTGAAGCAGAGGCAGGACGACCGGCATATTTTAACTTCACATGCTCAGGAAGCGAGCTGTCAAAGTTATGTTTACTACAATACCAAGCGCCTTGGTTTAATGGCTCTTCTTGACACCACACAAAATCCGTCACATGAGCATAAGGCTCTAACGCTTTCTTCACATCTTCATGTGGATACGGATAAAGCTGTTCAATACGAATAATCGCCACATCTGTTTGGTTATTCGCACGACGTTGTTCCAAGAGATCGTAATACACTTTACCTGAGCATAGGACTACGCGTTTAACTTGTTTTGGATCGATATTATCAATTTCACCAATGACCGTTTGGAATGTGCCATTTACTAATTCATCTAAACTTGAGACGGCAAGTGGATGACGTAATAAGGATTTTGGTGAAATACCAATTAATGGACGACGCATTTTACGGATCGCTTGGCGACGTAACATGTGGTAAACCTGTGCTGGTGTAGATGGAATACACACTTGCATATTCTGCTCAGCACAAAGTTGTAAATAACGTTCTAAACGAGCGGATGAGTGTTCTGGACCTTGGCCTTCATAACCATGTGGTAATAACATCACCAAGCCACACATTCTGCCCCATTTTTGTTCGCCAGAACTAATAAATTGATCAATTACGATTTGTGCACCATTTGCGAAGTCACCAAATTGAGCTTCCCAAATGGTTAATGTTTTTGGATCCGTTGTGGCATAACCATATTCAAAAGCCAATACGGCTTCTTCGGATAATACAGAATCCCACACCTCAAAACGACCTTGGTTGGCGTGCAAATGAGTTAATGGCACATAGCCTGTCCCGTCATTTTGGTTATGCACAACTGCATGGCGATGGAAGAACGTACCACGTCCTGCATCTTCACCCAGATAAACGGACATTAGTGCCTTCATCTAATAAGGTTGCGTATGCCATAGTTTCCGCCATACCCCAATCGAACAATTTCTCGCCTTTTGCCATTTCACGGCGATCAGCATAGATTTTTTCGACACGAGGATGTGCACGCAAGGTTTCTGGATATTCACTGACACGCTCTGCTAAAGTTTGGAAACGTTCTTGTGGGAATTTACTTTCGTAAGGGGATGTCCAGTCATAGTTGAGATATTGCAACCAGTCCATTTGGGCAATATCCATTTCTCGCCATTCTTTCACTATACGATCGCCGTTATCTAAAGCATCACGATAGAGATTCATCATTTCAATGGCTTCTTCTTCGGTGATTACCCCTTCAGCAATTAAACGATCTGCATAGACTTTACGTGGCGTTGGATGTTTTTTGATGATGCTATACATCATTGGTTGAGTGGCTAATGGTTCATCAGCCTCATTATGACCATGACGACGATAAGAAATCAGATCAATGAAGATATCGCGTTTGAATAAATTACGATATTCCACCGCCATTCTCGCCGCAAAAGCAACCGCTTCAGGATCATCACCATTCACATGAATAATCGGTGCCTGAATCATTTTCGCGATATCTGTACAGTATTCTGTTGAACGGGTGTCATTTGGGTTAGAGGTGGTAAAACCAATTTGGTTATTAATCACAATACGGATTGTTCCACCAACGGTATAACCACGTGCATTAGACATATTCAAGGTTTCTTGTACAACACCTTGTCCCGCTACCGCGGAATCCCCATGAACAGTAACCGCTAATACTTGATTACGCTCTGTATCATTCTTTTTGGTTTGACGAGAACGTACCGCACCAATCACTACTGGGCTAACAATTTCTAAATGGGATGGGTTAAATGCAAGGGTTAAATGCACGCGACGATCACCGACCGCAAAGTCAGAAGAGAAACCTTGGTGGTATTTCACGTCACCTGTACGCTCGCCTGAATGTTTACCCGCAAACTCATCAAAAAGATCTTCGGGTTTCTTACCGAGCACGTTAACTAACATGTTTAAACGGCCACGGTGTGCCATACCAAACATCACATCTTGTACACCTTGTTTGCTCGCATGACGAATAATTTCTTTCATCAATGGAATAAAGGCATCACTTCCCTCTAAAGAGAAACGTTTTGCACCAGGGAATTTCGCACCAAGATAGCGTTCTAACCCATCTGCAGCGGTCAATTCACTTAATAAGTTAATTTTTTCTTCTTTGGTAAAGAGCGGTTTATTTAATTGGCTTTCTAATTTGCTTTGTAGCCAACTTTTTTTCTGCTCCATATCTTGAACATGCATAAACTCAAGACCCAATTGAGCCACAATAGGTCTCTTTCAGCATTTTAGCTAAATCACCTAATTTGATGTTATCGCGATGATAAACGTAGTGATTAATATTGAAGGTTTCATTGAGATCCTGCTCGGTAAAACCGTGATAACGGTAATCCAATTCAGGTACGCTGGAGACTTTCCAACGATAATAATTGATTGGGTCTAGTTTCGCTTCTAAATGACCACGGAAGCGATAAGCATTGATAAATTGGAGGACTTTGACTAATTTTGCGCTGGCTTCTGGATCGATAACCGTCACGGCTTCTGTTGTATTTTCTCTTGCTAAACGACGGAAATAATCACGCACTGGTGAATGTGGTTGCTCTGCGGCGGTTGTTTTTGGCAATGCATCAAATGTGGCACGCCAGCTTTCATCGACTGATGATGGATCTTCTAAATAACTTTCGTATAACTCTTCAATATACGATTGATTCGCCCCACCTAAAGCGGTTGAAGCCAACCATTCATCAAAGGCATTATAATGCTGCATATCTACCCCTTGTATTACATGATGTTGTTCGCTCATTATACATAGGATAAAAAAAGAAATAATCCTCAAATCACACTTTGTTACAATTTTGTGATCTACTTCAATAAAAAAACCGCACATAAAGTGCGGTCTGTTTTATCCGAGTTTTCTTAGAAACTTAAGAATGGACGTGATTTTTTTCAATTGTAGCTTCACCGATACCATCAATATTTGAAAGTTCGGCAGCACTTTTGATTTTGCCCACTTTGTTACGGTAATCAATAATCGCTTGTGCTTTTTTCTCACCGATACCAGAAAGTTTTTGTAACGTTTCTGCATCCGCTTTATTGATGTTTACTTTTGCAGAAGAAGCCACTTTCTCTTTTGCTGATTCTTTTGTTGAAGTCGCTTTTTTTCTTTTCACTTCTTTTTACTTTATCTGCGGCTTTTGTTTTTTTGCATCAGATGCTTTTCTCTTTTCGCACTATCTTTAACTGAATTTAATTTTTCAGTAGCTTTATCTTTAATTGACGGTTGATTACTCTCAGTCGCCTTTTCTTTTAAAGCTGATGCTTTCTCTTTTACCGCATCTTTTGCAGAAGTTGCTTTATCTTTCATTGCATCTTTCGCAGATGTTGCTTTTTCTTTAGCTTCAGTTACTTTATCTAATGCATTTGATTTTGTTGAACTTGCACTATCATGTCATTGATTTAAGCTTATCATTTGCTGCATTTTTCATATCAGCTTTTGTGCTTTCAACCATTGATTTTGAATTGGTTACAACATCTTCTTTTGTTGGCAATACGGAAGTATTCGTTGCTAATGCAGAACCTGATACCGCTAATGCGAGTGATGTTAATGTTAAAAGTGATTTTAAAGATTTCATAAAAACTCCTGTTTTATTATCAATAGGTTCAACTAGCGAACCTGTATGCTAAGACTTCTCTTCAGAAAATTAGTTCAAAACAAAAAACGCCCCTAATAAGGAGCGTCTTTAAATTTAATACTGACTAATCATCGCTTGAGAAGATAGAAAGTAATCTTAATAAGCTAATGAATAAGTTGTAAATTGACACATAAATACTCACCGTTGCACGAATATAGTTTGTTTCGCCACCGTGAATAATATTGCTGGTTTCATAAAGGATTGTCATTGTTGAGAACACCACAAACAATGCACTGATCCCTACCGCTAATGCTGGAATTTGGAAGAAGAAGCTTGCCACAATTCCTAACAATAACACGATAAATAATGAGAAAATCGCGGTAGAAAGGAAAGACATATCTTTCTTTCGTTGTTAGCACATAAGCTGAACAAGCAAAGAAGACGATAGCGGTACCTGCGAAAGCAAGCATAATTAAATCTTCCATTCCTCTCGCCACATACATATTTAAAATTGGCCCAATGGTGTAACCCATAAACCCTGTAAACGCGAATGCAGCCAAAATCCCCCACGCACTATTTGCCAATCGGTTTGTGACAAAAAGTAAACCGTAAAAAGCCTACGAGCAATACGATAAGGTTTGGATAAGGCAAGTTTAAGCTCATCGAAATATAAGCAACAACCGCCGAAAATGCCATCGTTAATCCCAATAAGAAATAGGTATTACGTAGCACTTTGTGTGTGCTAAGTAGAGATTCTTCCTGTGAATTAACCACAATGCGAGATTGCATAAAAGCTCCTTATTTTACAAAGAATAAATTTGATGAAATCATCAGTTCGTAAAGTAAGGGTCTACAGGTCAAAAAGTCAATGGTAAATCAAGAATTTATTTTGATGTTTTAAATTTAGGAAGGTAAAAAGTGCGGTTGATTTTTGGTATGATGAATACACTAGCCGGATTACAACCTCATGACTAAAAAAATATATGTTGATAGAGTTACTGCATAAAAAGTTAATAGACTATCCTACAATCATTAATATAAATGATGAAATTTATTTTATTAATGAACTTAAAAAAAGCCGACATAGATGACATAAGATCTAACATAGATAAGTTTATTTCTATATTAGAACAATTACAGATTTCACATCAAGACAACGGTATATTTGAGGTGAAATATTGAAAAACACTCATATTTTTCTTCAATTTTCGTTTTTTTGGATTAGAGAAATCCAAAATAAACTTGAAACTAAGTTTAGATAAATATACTGATGGTTTTGACACTAACTTTGATGGAAGTATAAAAAAATCTAGTCAACGATATAAGCCCCATCATAAAATGGTCTATCGCTATTAATTATAAATAACTTCTACCTACTTCATTAATATTATTAGATACCATAAACTGCTCTCTCAATTGATGAAGCTGATCGCGTACTGCGGCGGCTTTTTCAAATTCGAGATCTTGAGCAAATTTATACATTTGTTGTTCCAATTTCTTAATTTGTTGTTGGAATTCTTTTGGCGGATTTAGGTGCATTGTAAAGTGCGGTCGGTTCAGCTGCCGTTTTTACCACGCTGTTTCGATTTGGCTTTTTTTGATTTGCACCTTGACCAATATCTAACAACTCGCCCACTTTCTTATTCAATGCCTGTGGAACAATGCCGTACTCTTCATTGTATTTCATTTGTTTTTCACGACGGCGATTCGTCTCGGTAATGGCTTTTTCCATAGATTTAGTGATGCTATCAGCATACAAAATCGCTTTACCATTTAAGTTTCGAGCAGCACGACCGATGGTTTGGATTAAGGAACGTTCAGAACGCAAGAAACCTTCTTTATCCGCATCTAAAATTGCCACAAGAGAGACTTCTGGAATATCCAAGCCCTCACGTAACAAGTTGATACCAACCAATACATCAAACTCGCCTAAACGTAAATCACGAATAATCTCTACACGCTCAACAGTATCAATATCTGAATGCAAATAACGGACACGAATACCGTGCTCGTCTAGGTAATCCGTTAAATCTTCCGCCATTTTCTTCGTCAGCGTTGTCACTAAAACACGCTCATTTTTGTCCGCTCTTTGACGCGCTTCAGACAGTAAATCATCCACTTGAATGGACACTGGACGAATTTCAATTTGCGGATCGAGCAAGCCCGTTGGGACGCACAACCTGATCGACAATTTCACTGCCCGATTTTTCCAACTCATAAGGGCCTGGTGTCGCTGAAACGTAAATCGTCTGCGGCGCTAAACGTTCAAACTCTTCAAAACGTAATGGACGGTTATCTAATGCAGAAGGCAAACGGAAACCATATTCCACCAAAGTTTCTTTACGTGAGCGGTCTCCACGATACATCCCACCAATTTGTGGTACTGTCACGTGTGATTCATCAATAATCAAAATCGCATCAGACGGCATATAATCAAATAATGTCGGAGGCGGTTCGCCTTCATTTCGGCCAGAAAGATAGCGTGAATAGTTTTTCGATGCCTGAGCAATAGCCTAGCTCGTTCATCATCTCAATATCAAATTGCGTACGTTGGGTAATGCGCTGCTCTTCCAACAATTTATGTTCCTTTGATGAAATATTCACGGCGTTGCACAAGCTCCGCTTTGATTTTTTCAATAGCATCTAAAATACGCTCTCTTGGCGTCACATAGTGGGTTTTCGGATACACCGTAAAACGCGGAACAGCACCAAAACTTGTGCCCGTTAAAGGATCAAATAAACTTAAACGTTCAATTTCATCATCAAATAATTCAATTCGTACCGCACGATCGTCCGATTCCGCAGGGAAAATATCAATCACTTCGCCGCGCACACGGAATGTACCACGCTGAAAAGCTTGATCGTTTCTTGTATATTGTAATTCCGCTAACTTCGCTAAAATCTGACGTTGATCGATAATTGCACCTTGCTGTAAATGCAACATCATCTGTAAATAGCTATCCGGATCACCCAAACCATAAATCGCGGATACAGACGCGACTACGATAGTATCTCGACGTTCTAAGAACGACTTAGTAGCCGAAAGACGCATCTGTTCAATCTGATCATTAATTGAAGCATCTTTTTCGATAAAGGTATCACTACTCGGTACATAAGCTTCCGGTTGATAGTAATCATAGTATGAGACGAAATATTCCACTGCATTTTCTGGAAAAAACGTTTTCATTTCCGCATAAAGCTGAGCAGCAAGGGTTTTTATTTGGGGCAAGTAACATCGCTGGGCGATTTAATGTCGCGATAACATTTCGCAATAGTAAAGGTTTTACCAGATCCTGTTACCCCAAGAAGGGTTTGATGCGCCAAACCATCCTCTAAATTTTCGATTAATTTTTCGATTGCTTGGGGTTGATCACCGGAAGGTTTAAAATCGGAATGAAGGATAAAAGGCTTAGTGTTAATTTTTCTCTGCCATAAGTGCGGTCAATTTTTTTAGCTATTTTTAGAAAGTGCGGCTATTTTAGCACATTTATTACTCCAAATTGAGCGATAAAAAAATCCAAGTTTTACACATACTTAGGCGTGTCAAGTCTTAAACACTTCAAAAATTGAAAAAAATATTTTTATTTTTGCTGGACTTTATGCAACATATTGATATTTAAACAGAATATTCACTTATGGCTAATAGATGAACAATTTAAGGAAAAAGCCAGTCTGCACCAGTGGTTGACCATTTTAAACAAAAACAATCCACAAAGTTATCCACAGGCTTTGTGGATAGCAAAAACGGTAAATTTTTTTATGATTTTTTTCATTTTGAGTATTGACAAGGAGAGGTCCGATCATTAAAATGCGCGCCTATTCTTTGTGATACCAAATTTATTCCTCCTTAGTTCAGTCGGTAGAACGGTGGACTGTTAATCCATATGTCGCAGGTTCGAGTCCCGCAGGAGGAGCCAAATTTCTCTTTTGGTTTAGCTTTCGTTTGTCTCCTTTTACGAATCCTAAATTTGTAGCCAAAAGAATTTAAGCCCATCGTGTTGATGGGCTTTATTTTTATCTAATCTATACTGATTGAATGGATTATCAGGCTAATTTAATGATGAACGATCATCCATTAAATTATCGCATTCCCAGCCAATATAGTCGCCTGAAAACTCCATAGCTAATTTTTCAAAACGCTCTACCCAATCGAAGATCTCATTACTGTCTAATGAAAGCTCTTGCTCCAATTTCACCATGAAATAAGGCTGTTCATCTTCTTCTGTTTGGATGGCTTGGCTAGAATATTTCAACGTATTAAAAGACACTTTTCCAAGCGTTAATTCATCCATAAAGGGAAACATTTTTTCTTCTTCATCAAAATGAAAAGTATGCTCAATCAAATAAGTATCGCTTAAATTGCGCCCTTTGCTATTCAGCATACTCAAAATCTCTTCTGTCGCATTTAATTTCATTTCCAATGGCGAAGCCAATAAGAAATCGAAATAGGTATCCCAATTGGGATCATCCTGCACATTGATCTCTGAAACAAAATCAAGCTGTTGAAGGGTTTCTTTAAGCAAAGCATCATGTTCACAATAAAAATGCATTTTTGCCTGATGATTGCAAATAAAATGTCCAGCAAAGAAAACATTCGGAAGTGCGGTCAATTGTGCAAGGATTTTAAAAAGACGATTAATCAATTTTTCATATTCGTCTTCATTCGGCAAACCATCCTCATCTCCCTGATAAGGCACGGTAAATTGCACAACTTTACTAAGATGTTTACCATGATAAACATCTAAATCTTCAATATTTGCGGTAAACACGGCAGGCATACCATTCACTTGTGAACGGTAATTCTGCCAATTTGCCATATCCATGTTACTTTCCTATTTAAACTCTGCCCAGATTGGTGCGTGATCTGACGGTTTTTCCATCGCACGAATATCCAATGCAATACCGACATCCACGCAACGCTCTGCTAATTGATGATTCACTAAAATATGATCGATACGTAATCCACGGTTATCATCAAAACCTTTTGAGCGATAATCAAACCACGAGAACTTGTCATTGACTGTTGGATTTAATTTGCGGAACGTATCTTCCAATCCATAATCGTATAAACGTTGATACCATTCACGCTCTTCGGGTAAGAATGAACATTTACCAGTACGCAACCAACGTTTGCGGTTTTCATCGCCAATACCAATATCCAAATCAGCTTGGACTGATATTCATATCACCCATAATTAAAACCGGATTAGCTTTATCGTGATCTTGCTCTAAATAACGTTGAAGATCCGCATAAAATTTTTCTTTTGCCGGAAACTTCGTTTCATGAGCACGGCTTTCTCCTTGTGGGAAATAGCCATTAATTACCGTTAACAAACCAAACGGGGTTTCTAAATCCGCCATAATAATACGTTTTTGCGCATCTTCATTATCTGTTGGAAAACCACGACGTACCGCTTTTGGTTCTTGTTTGGTTAATAAGGCTACACCATAGTGACCTTTTTGCCCGTGGTGAAAAACGTGATAACCCAGATTTTCAGTAATCGCATAAGGAAAAATCTTCATCCGCTACTTTGATTTCTTGTAAACCAATCACATCCGGTTGGTATTTTTCAATAATTGCTTCAAGTTGATGAGGGACGAGCACGTAAACCCATTAATATTAAAAGAGATAAATTTCATTTTTGTTCCTAATGTGAAAAATTGTGGCTATTATACAAAATAATTGAAATCTTAACCGCACTTTTCCTGTTCAGTTGAGTCCGCTAGTACTGAGCTAAATTTTTGAATCTGAGACATGACACCTTGACGATACCACCACTCCCCTTCTTTCGGTGGGCTAAACACATCAAATGACTGACCTTTAAATTCAAATTGCAATCTTGCAGCATGCAAATAAGTGCAGTCAATATTTTTCAGTGTTTTTTACCATAAAGCGAATCACCTAAAAATCGGACTCCTAAGCTTTTCATCGCGACACGCAATTGATGGGTTTTTACCGGTTTGTGGCTTTTAAAGATAAATAACCGTAAATTGGGCTCGCAACTTACACTTTCAAAACGCGTAATTGCGGGATTTTCTTTCGATTGGCAAAGTTTCCAAGCCCCATTACGAGACTTTTGCATATCGCCGACAATCAATCCTTGTTTCTTTTTGGGCTTTTGATTGCTGAGAGCAAGGTAAGTCTTTTGGATATGGTGTTCAGAAAAAAGTCGGAAAAATTCAGCCGCACTTTCGGCATTTCAATGCTAAAATGAGTAAAACCTGATGTCACTTTATCTAACCGATGTACAAGCCAGACTTGTGGCACATCAAACTGCCTAGCAAGCAAAGTGGTTAAACCAATTTCACTTTGATCTTTATGCACACTTAGCCCACAAGGCTTATAAATAATGATAAAATCATCAGTCTGATAAACAATGTCTAATTTCATAAGTGCGGTCAAAAATTAATGAGTTTTGAACATATTATACTGGTTTATATTATTCCCGTGTTAATTTGGGTGGCAGTTATTTCTGTCACATTGCGTTTACTCGTCAAAAAACAAGCGGTTTCTGCTACGTTGTCATGGCTGATGATTATCTACCTTGTGCCACTGATTGGCGTCATTGCTTATTTAATTTTTGGTGAGATTAAACTCGGTACTCGCCGAGCCAAAGTATTTCAATCATTAAAACCTAAATATACACAATGGCTTCAGCAACTGTCTGGGCAAAAAGATCTGGTTACACATTCCCAGGATCCTCGTTATCGTGCTTTATTTAAACTAGTCCACCACCGCTTAGGTATTCCAAACATTCGAGGTAATGAATTACATATTCTCGATACGCCAGAAAGCATTATTCGAAGTATCATCCGTGATATTCAACAAGCTCATCATTCCATTAATATGGTGTTTTATATTTGGAGCAATGATGGTCTGATTAATGACGTGAAACAAGCCTTAGAAGAAGCCGTGCAACGTGGTGTTAAAGTTTGTCTTTTACTCGATTCCGTTGGCAGTAATGCTTTTTTGAAAAGCCTCGTTTGTAAAGAAATGCGAACAAAAGGCATTGAGATTACAGAAGCGCTACACGTAAACTTATTCCGCATGTTCTTCAACCGGATTGATTTACGCCAACACCGTAAAATCATCATCATTGATAATCAAATTGCCTATACAGGCAGTATGAATATGGTGGACCCAAATTTCTTCAAACAAGACAGCAACGTAGGCAATTGGATAGACGTGATGGTGCGAATCAATGGTCCTGTTTCACCGATTTTAAACAGCTTACATGCTTGGGATTGGGAAATTGAAACCATGGAAGAATTACCTCTTTTATTGCCAAATTGTCCACTTGTGGAAATTGACGATAACGACACCCATTCTGTGCAAGTTATTGCGAGTGGTCCGGCGTTCCCAGATGATTTAATAGCTCAATCTCTTGCAACAGTCATTTATGCGGCAAGAGAAAGTATTGTGATCACTTCACCTTACTTTGTGCCAAGTCACAATATTGCTGAAGCATTACGTATTGCCGCATTCCGTGGTGTTGATATCACGCTTATTTTACCTAAAAACAATGATTCCTTGATGGTTCGTTGGGCAAGTCGAACGTTCTTTGATGATTTACTCGAAGCGGGTGTCAAAATTTATCATTTTGAAGCAGGGACTTCTACATACGAAAAGTGTGTTAATCGATAACAAGCTCGCGCTCGTTGGTACAGTAAATATGGATTTACGCAGTTTCCTGCTTAACTTTGAAATCACTGTTGCCGTAGAAGATCGTAATTTTGCCAATGAAGTGGCCATACTCCATGAAAATTATTTAGCGAATTCTTCCGCTCTCGATATGCAAGAATGGATAAATCGTCCTTTCTATCATCGAATCATCGAGCGGTTATTTTTCTTGTTTAGTCCATTACTCTAATTTTTACAATAAATACAAAAAGGGCGTACTACACAGTACGCCCTTTCTTTTTTTCACGTTTATGATTAACGTTTTTTCACGATAAACACTAAAGCTACTAAAACAACTGCTGTTGTTACAAATCCAGCTAAACCTGATTCTGTAAAGCCTACCACAATGTAGCCCACAGCACTTGCTGTCGCAACAGTTGCTGCATAAGGTAATTGGGTTGTGACGTGATCCATGTGGTTACATTTTGCCCCAGTTGACGACAGAATCGTTGTATCCGAAACCGGTGAACAGTGGTCGCCACATACTGCGCCAGCCATAACTGCAGACAAACAAGGAAGTAATAATTCTGGTGCTGAGTTAGTCGCCATTGCCGCAGCGATTGGTAACATAATGCCAAATGTCCCCCAGCTTGTCCCTGTTGAGAATGCCATTGCTGAACCAAGTATAAATAAAATCACAGGTAAAAATTGAACTGGAATGCTGCCACTCACTAAAGAAGATAAGTATTTACCGGTTTGAGCATCACCCACCACTTTATTGATTGTCCATGCAAAGAATAGGATTGCAATTGCACCTAACATAGATTTAATACCGGCAATCCACGCTTTTCCGTATTCTTGTAAAGAAACTTGACGCTCAAGAATAATCAATAATGTTGACATAGCAACCGCACTTGAACCACCAACAACAAGCGAAATACCTACTGTCGTATTTTCAAATGCACCTAGGATGCTAAATGGTTTTCCATCTGCCGCTAAGGCCTCACTACCTGTGTGAATCATCATAAAAACAGTGACGGTAATTAAGACTACAATCGGTAAAAATTAAAGTACGAACTTTACCTTTCACACCTTCAATGACTTCTTCTTTATAATCGCGCTCCATGGCTAATTTTTCATGACGTGCCATTGACGCAATATCAAATGAGAAATAAGCAACAAAGAACACCATCAATAATGAGAAGATCGCATAGTAGTTCATTGAACTCATCGCAACGAATGCGCCCATTGGCGTATAAGAGGTAATAGAATATGTCGCTAATAAACCTGCTACGAGAGTAATAATGTATGCCCCCCAGCTTGATACTGGCATCATGACACACATTGGTGCAGCAGTAGAATCAAGAATGTACGCTAATTTTGCACGAGAAACTTTAAAACGATCAGTAACTGGACGTGCAATCGCACCTACAGCAAGACTGTGGAAGTAATCATCGATAAATGTCACAAACACTAAAGATGCTGCTAATAATTTCGCACCACGACGACCTTTAATTTTATTTTGTGCCCATTCAGCAAACGCACGGTTGCTGCCTGACACCGTTAAAAGTGCGGTCAATACGCCAAGTAAAACTAAGAAAAACACGATATTCATATTTGAATTCATGCCTTCTTCGCTACTATAAACTAATGCAACAACATTATCTTTTAAATAAATAAGCGCATTCAATGGGTTGAAATCAACCAACATTAACGCACCGACAATAATCCCTGCACTGAGGGACACCAAAACCCGACGAGTTGCAATCGCTAAAATAATTGCAAGTAATGCGGGTATAATTGAATAAATAGATGAAGAATAATCGACTAGTTCCATTAAGTTATACCTAATAATTTAATGGAGACAACGGCAAGAAAAGACACAATTATGACCAGACCGAACCGTAGCGCTCCATAGTTAATACACAAAAACTATGACAGTCACGTTCCTTTCGAAGACGTGACCAACCGAATAAGATGACGCCTATTCGATTTCGGCAATCATTCCTTTCCTTTCCCTTCAACGCTATCCACTCCAGGAAAATACTTATAATGACCGCACCTCTACTGTTGTATAGGATGAGTGAAAGATTACATTAAAATGAGATAAAATTACCAATAAAAATCTTACACTTTCCCTAAATCTATTTCTTTTAATTTTAAAGTTTCTAATGAGGTTGTTAAGACTTTTGTTAAGTTGTTTTATAAGCAAACGTTTGCAATAACTACGAAAACAATCAACTTTATACAGTGAAAATATGATGACATCCGACCAATTAGTTCCTGTATTTAGGGCTAATTCATATTTACCAAATATATTATTTTCGCTATTATGTATATCTAGAAAATAATTAAGCATTCACACGCATAAAAGAGGTAATAATGAACGAATTAACAAAAGGTTTAACGAACCTTCGTAGTTTACGTGCTGCTGTACGCGATTTAACATTAGAGCAAGCCGAAAAGCTCACTTTTTAAAAATTACAAGCTGCTGTTGAAGAAAAAAACGTGCTCAAGCGGCTGAAATTGAACAAGCGGAACAAGAACGTCGTGCTCGTATTGCAAAATATAAAGAATTAATTAAACAAGAAGGTATCACTGCAGAAGAATTAACTGCAATTATTGGTATTGCACCTTCTTCAATTCGTAAAAAACGTGAACCTCGTCCAGCAAAATACAAATATACTGATGAAACTGGTCAAGAGAGAACATGGACTGGCCAAGGTCGTACACCTCGTGTGATTCAAAAGGCCTTAGATAAAGGTGTTTCTTTAGCTTCTTTTGAAATCTAATTTTATTATCGACTATGTAGAACCCATTTTTATGGGTTCTCTTTTTTTTATTTACCTGGCAAAACATTCATTATGTTAGAAAAGAAAATATTACTGACCGACTGTCCTGATGATAAAGGCTTAATCGCTAAAATCACCAATATTTGTTACAAACATCAATTAAATATCCTTCACAATAATGAGTTTGTTGATTTTGAAACAAAGCATTTCTTTATGCGTACCGAATTAGAAGGTATTTTTAATGAAGAAACCTTGTTAGCTGACTTAAATTATAGTTTGCCGACTGGGAACAAATTGCCGCCTAATCAGTGCAAAACGTAAACGTATCGTGATTTTAGTCACCAAAGAAGCGCACTGCTTAGGTGATATTTTAATGAAAAATTACTACGGTGCATTAGATGTAGAAATTGCGGCAGTAATTGGTAATCACGATAATTTACGCGAATTAGTTGAACGCTTTGATATTCCATTCCATTGTGTCAGCCATGAAGGGCTCACTCGTGTAGAACACGATAAATTGCTCGCTGAAAAAATTGATGAATATGCGCCTGATTACATTGTATTAGCAAAATATATGCGTGTATTAAATCCAGAATTCGTGGCGCGTTATCCAAATCGTGTGATTAATATTCACCATTCATTCTTACCCGCATTTATTGGTGCCAAACCCTATCAACAAGCTTATGAGCGCGGCGTAAAAATTATTGGTGCAACAGCCCACTTTATTAATAACGAATTGGATCAAGGTCCGATCATTATGCAAAATGTGATTAATGTGGATCACACCTACTCTGCCGATGCCATGATGCGTGCAGGCCGTGATGTGGAAAAAAACAGTATTAAGTCGTGCGCTTGATCTTGCCTTACATGATCGTATTTTTTTGTGTATAAAAAAACAAAAACGGTGGTCTTGTAATGAAAGCAATCACTTTAGAGCCAATTTCTCGCATTGAAGGTGAAATCAACTTACCGGGTTCGAAAAAGTTTATCAAACCGTGCATTATTATTAGCCGCATTAGCTAAAGGCACCACAACGGTCACTAACCTATTAGACAGTGATGACATTCGTCATATGTTAAACGCCCTTAAAGCTTTAGGGGTAAATTACCAACTTTCTGAAGACAAAACTTGCTGCGAAGTTGAAGGCTTAGGTGGTGCATTTCAGGTTGAAAATGGCTTATCACTTTTCTCGGCAATGCCGGTACGGCCATGCGCCCTTTAACGGCTGCGCTTTGTTTAAAAGGCAAAACAGAAGGCGAAGTCATTTTGACTGGTGAGCCACGTATGAAAGAGCGCCCAATCAAACATTTGGTTGATGCGCTTCTTCAAGCGGGTGCCGATGTTCGTTATTTAGAAAATGACGGCTACCCTCCACTTGCAATTCGCAATCAAGGGATTAAAGGTGGCGTAGTTGAAATTGACGGTTCAATTTCTTCTCAATTTTTGACCGCACTTTTAATGGCTGCTCCGCTTGCTGAGGGCGATTTAGATATCCATATTGTGGGTGATTTAGTCTCAAAACCTTATATTGATATCACCCTCGCGATGATGAAAGATTTTGGTGTTTCGGTTGAAAACTCAAGATTATCAAGTGTTTAAGGTGAAAGGTAACCAATCCTATGTGTCACCGGGCAAATACATGGTGGAAGGTGATGCTTCATCTGCCTCTTATTTCCTTGCCGCCGCCGCGATTAAAGGCAATGTAAAAGTGACAGGAATTGGCAAACATTCCATTCAAGGCGACCGTCTATTTGCCGATGTACTCGAAAAAATGGGCGCCAAAATCACTTGGGGTGAAGATTTTATTCAAGCAGAACAAGCTGAGCTCCACGGCATTGATATGGATATGAACCACATTCCTGATGCAGCCATGACAATTGCCACAACCGCCTTATTTGCAAAGGGTGAAACCGTTATTCGCAATATTTATAACTGGCGAGTGAAAGAAACTGATCGCCTTGCTGCAATGGCTGCTGAGTTACGAAAAGTCGGTGCGGAAGTTGAAGAAGGTGAAGATTTTATTCGTATTCAACCGCTTGCGATCTCCCAATTTAAGCATGCTGAAATTGAGACCTATAACGATCACCGTATGGCAATGTGCTTTGCGTTGATTGCATTATCGGATACACCCCGTCACGATTTTTAGATCCGAAAATGTACGGCTAAAACGTTCCCAACATTCTTCGAGGAATTTGAGAAATTAAGTATTCGAAACTAATTCTAAAATAACAAAAGGCGAACAAATTGATGTTCGCCTTTTTCTTTTTTAAAACACCGTCAAAAATGACCGCACTTTTCACTACTCTGCTGAAGTTTGGGAATTTTTATGACGAATCGACCAATAGATAACTAAACGCCAATACACCCACAAGCTAAAATCACGAAGCCGTTGAATAGAAAATATTGCCGATACCCACTAATGGAGAGACTACGCCACCTAAAAAGAAGGGTGCAAAAACCTAATAACGCAGATGCACTGCCTGCATATTGGCGTTCACTTTCCATAGCTAAAGAAGAAATAGCCGGGAAAGTAATACCCATTAATAACAACATCGCAAAGAAACCGATTTCAACAAATAACCAGTATGGCTGAATAATTAATACGGCAATGGTATAAAGTGCAGCCACCACAAAAAGCCAATACGCCAATTGCTAAAAGCCTTACGATTTGGTAATTTACCACCAACATTTGCCCCGATGACTAACGCCGCGCCATTCGCACCAAAACATAAACTAAAGATAAATGCACTCAATCCATAGAAAACTTTGTAAAAATAAATGGCGAAGCCGCAATATAGGCAAACATGGAACCAAGCAAGAAACTTTGAATTCCTACATAGCTCATAAATAAGCGATTTTTGATAATCACACCAAAAGTCAAAAAGGTGGAAAATATTGAACCTTGTAAGCGATTTTCGACACTTAAGCTTTCTTTTTAAACGGAAAGCAGAAAAAGCAAAAACAATCACACCAATCAAATGCAAGGAAAAACAAATACGCCTTTCCAGCTGATGTATTCCAACAATAAACTACCAAGGATTGGTGAAATAATTGGCGCGAGTCCGTTAATTGTCATTAATAAACCAAAGAAACGTGTCATTTCACGTCCACGATAAAGATCCGTTGCGACTGCTCGAGAAATAACCACGCTTCCTGCCGAAGAAAGCCCTTGAATCACACGCAAAGACAATCATCGCTTCAATATTTGGTGCATAAACGATTAAGACCGTGCTGATAATATAAATCACCAATGAAATAATAAGCGGAATTTTTCGCCCAAATTTGTCACTGAGTGGCCCAGAAGTAACTGCCCTACCGCTAAACCAATCATGGCAGTGGTGAGCGTAAGTTGTGTCATTGAGGCACTTGTTTCAAAAAGCTCGCGAGTTGTGGTAGTGAAGGTAAATAAAGATCCACCACAAATGGGCCAAAGGCTGAAAAGGACACCGAGTAATAAACACAAGAAAAAGTTTTTGAATTTGGCTTTTGTCATGAGAATCCTCAAGAAAAAAATCAAAAATAGAAATAAAAAAATGAAAGGGGCTAATTTTAACTTATATTCGTACAATTAATAAACAAAAAAAGCACCGAATACTCGGTGCTTTTTGTCATACTTCTGAATGGAAGATAAAAAAATTCTTTGCGAGTTTCGCGATCTTCTAAAAAGACCCCGCCATAGGCTGATGTCACGGTATAACTATGGGTATCTTTTACCCCACGAGCTTTCACACAGAAATGTGTCGCTTTCACATAAACTGCCACATCATCCGTTTCTAAAAATGGTTTGAAATGCCGTTAAAAAGCTGTTCGGTTAAACGCTCTTGCACTTGTGGGACGTTGCGCAAAAAAACGCCACAATGCGATTGATTTTTAGACAAGCCAATCACCCAATCTTTCGGGTAATAGGCGACAGCTACATTCCCATCAATCGTCACAAAATGATGTTCGCAAGTACTGGTCAAGGTGATGTCATTCACTTGCACCATTTCACTCACTTTCATTTGGTTTTTGATTTTCGTCATTTTCGGGAAATTGGCATAATCCATTCCACTGAAAATTTCATCAATAAACATTTTTGCGAGGCGATTTGGCGTTTCTTCTAAAGCTATCATCACGCAGATCTAACCCAATCAATTTCATCACTTCACGCATATGCGAAGCAATCGCCTCACGGCGCTCATCTTTACATTGAGTCGGATCAATCATTGGGGTTTCGATGCCTTTGGCTACCAAGGCTCGGCGGACATTTTCCGCATCAGGTGAAATCGCGTTCATTCACTTTCCATTTATAAAAAAATAATGCGGCATTTTAGCAAAAGATGAATTATTCGTAAAATGCGAAAAATCCCCCTAATTTATTAATTTCCTTCATATTGTATTTCGGGCTACAATATATCCACTTTTATTTCGCTCAACCCAAAGGATTGATTATGTTGCCACTTGAAGATGCCTTGGCGCAAATGCTCAACCAACTTCCCTTCCCGACAAAAACTGAAACTCTGGCTTTAACTGAAGCCGCTGATCGTGTCTGTGCGGAAGATGTGATTTCTCCGATTAACGTGCCTTCTTTTGATAACTCCGCGATGGATGGCTATGCGGTTCGTTTAGCCGATTTACAGCAATCCATGACACTTTCTGTTGCGGGAAAATCCTTTGCAGGCAATCCATTTCAAGGAGAATGGGTAGCACAAAGTGCGGTCAGAATTATGACGGGTGCGATGATTCCTGAAGGTGCTGATGCGGTGGTTATGCAAGAAGATGTCACCGTTAATGAAGATGGTTCTGTTACCTTTTCTGCATTACCTAAAAGCCAATCAGAATATTCGTCGCATTGGTGAAGATGTGAAAAAAGGTGATGTGGTATTACATCAAGGCGATGAGTTAAATGCCGTATCTTTACCTTTACTTGCTTCATTAGGGCATTGCTGAAGTCAAAGCTTACCCTCGCTTAAAAGTGGCCGTGCTTTCAACCGGCTGATGAATTAGTGCCTGTTGGTCAACCATTACAAGCGGGACAAATTTACGATACCAACCGTTTCACCGTGAAATTAATGCTAGAAAAATTAAATTGTGACGTACTTGATTTCGGTATTCTGCCAGATAATCAAGCAGAATTTGAAGCCGCTTTTGTGAAAGCACAAGCTCAAGCAGATCTTGTTATCACGAGTGGCGGCGTTTCGGTGGGTGAAGCTGACTTCACGAAAACTGTATTAGAAAAAGTCGGTCAGGTGAATTTCTGGAAAATTGCGATGAAACCCGGCAAACCATTTGCATTTGGTAAATTAGAAAATGCTTGGTTCTGCGGTTTACCCTGGCAATCCGGTTTCTGCATTAGTGACATTCTATCAATTAGTGCAACCGGCTATTGCCAAATTAAGCGGTAAAAAACACCCGAAAAAACAACCGCACTTTCAAGCGATTGCGCAAACCAATTTGAAAAAAGCACCAGGACGTTTAGATTTCCAACGTGGTTTCTATCAAATTAATGAAAAATGGTCAACTTGAAGTGCAACCAGTGGGTTTCCAAAGGCTCACATTTATTCAGTTCTTTTTGTGAAAAGTAACTGTTTTATTCGCCTCGAAAAAGATCGCGGCAATGTCGCTGCAGGCGAAATCGTCACCATTGAACCGTTTAATCACCTATTGGGGCAATAATGGCTGAATTAAGCTACGAAGAAGAACTGCGTTATAACCGCCAAATCATCTTAAAAGCGGTTGATTTTGACGGACAAGAAAAGCTGAAAGACAGCCGAATGTTAATTGTCGGTCTGGGCGGTTTAGGCTGTGCGGCAAGTCAATATCTTGCCGCCGCTGGTGTGGGTCATTTAACCTTGTTGGATTTTGACACCGTATCGCTTTCTAATTTGCAACGTCAGGTGTTACATACTGATAGCCGATTAAATATGCCTAAAGTGGAATCGGCAAAAATTGCGTTACAACAGATTAATCCTCACGTCGAAATTGAAACCATCAATGCGCAACTTTCTGAAGAAAAAAACTCGCGGAAATCATACCGCACTTTGATGTGATATTAGATTGTACCGATAACGTAGATATCCGTAATGCGCTCGATCGTGGTTGTGAGAAAGCGAAGATCCCGCTAGTTTCTGGTGCTGCGATCCGTTTAGAAGGACAAGTATCCGTCTTTACTTATGAACCCAATACCCCAACCTATCGCCAGCTTAGCCAGCTCTTTGGGCAAAATGTTTTTAAGTTGTGTAGAGGCGGGCGTACTAGCGCCAATTGTGGGTGTTGTTGGCTCTATTCAAGCCTTAGAAGCCATCAAAGTGCGGTTAAAAATCGGTTTCAAATTTATGTGGACGCTTGTTGTTGATCGATGGATTAACCATGCGTATCCGAGAAATGAAATTGACTGTTTAACTTTTCTCTTAACATTTGGGCTGGACAGAAAGTTTATCTAGACGAAATCATTATGATGACTTAGCATTGAAACAACCTATGGGTAATATTATCTTTGAATGTATTTTTCCGTTTATTTTTTTGAAGGATTATTTGAATTTCTATTTCAATAAATATTCCCAAATTAAGTTGGGGATTATGGTGTGCATTTTCCCTACTATTTGGTTTCTATTTCTTTAGCTTTCCTTAATATGGACAAATCTGCTTGGGATAATTTGTTTATTAGCTATTCTAGCTGGTGGACTTACAATGCTTATTACCCTAGTCTTCGTTTTTTTAATTGAAAAATTGATATTGAGGAAAAAAATAAGGGCTATAGATTGACTTTATTCTCTCATCTTAAAACTCAAAATTACCCACAAATAATTATCCCTCCCCTCGTGCATTACCCAAAAAAACAAATGCTATTATCTTGCTCGACAATTCATTTGTCTTATATCGCAAGTTTTTGTGTATAGGAAAATGGCAGACACTTCAAAAATCATCTTCATTTTATACCGCACTTGCAAATCATCATTTCAATTTTAAGGATTAACTCTCTCATGAAAGAGATTTTGCAACAATTCAAACAAAATTATCTGATCAAGTACTGGAATCCTGTCGCGGCAGTCATTGCAGCGGGGCTTATTTCAGCTTATTACTTTGGGGTAACTGGCACTTATTGGGCGGTTACGGGGAATTTACCCGTTGGGGTGTCATGCTTTTGCAAGCGCTAGGCGTCGATGTGTCCGACTGGAGCTATTATAAAATTATCGGCATGCAAGGCACGATCTTCACCCGTATTGATGGCGTGATGATCTTTAGGTATGTTCGCGGGTTGTATTTCTGCTGCACTTTGGGCAAACAACGTCAAATGGCGTAATCAACCGCACAAACGTCGTATTGTTCAAGCCCTCATTGGTGGTGCATTAGCCGGTTTCGGTGCACGTTTAGCAATGGGCTGTAACCTTGCCTCTCTCTTCACTGGTATTCCACAATTTTCGGTTCACGCTTGGTTCTTTACTATTGCCACTGCTGTAGGTACTTATGCAGGGGTAAAAAGTCACCTTACTTCCGATGTTCCGCGTGAAATTAGAATTGAAAAAAGGCGCGGCAAAATTACAAGAAACTGACCCGAAACAAGCGAATCGTCGTTTCTGGATTGGTATGGTGGTCTTTTTGCCTATCTTATCGCTTCCCTTTATGTGATGACAAACTCAGTCAAACTGGGTTTTGCGATGCTTTGTGGTTTAGCTTTTGGCTTATTAATTGAACGTGCTCAAATCTGCTTTACTTCTGCCTTCCGTGACTTGTGGGTAACGGGCCGTGCTTATATGGCAAAAGCGATTATCTTCGGTATTATCGTAGGCACGCTTGGCGTGTTTAGCTATATTCAATTAGGTGTGCCGGCTAAAATCATGTGGGCAGGCCCCAATGCTATTATCGGTGGTTTATTATTCGGTTTCGGTATTGTGTTAGCGGGCGGATGTGAAACCGGTTGGATGTATCGCTCAATGGAAGGTCAAGTTCACTTTATGTGGGTGGGTGTGGGTAATGTTGTTGGTTCAACCTATTTAGCCTACGCATGGGACGATCTCGCACCAGTGCTCGCATTAGATTACGAAAAACTTAACTTATTGAAATCCTTTGGCCCTGTTGGCGGTTTATTAGTGAATTATGGCTTGCTTATTCTTTGCTTAATTGCCGTAGTTTGGTGGGAACGCCATTTCTTGAAAAAGGCTAAAGCAAAAATTGCGGTAGCAAATCCACAAGCTTGTGGTTGCTAATTAAATATTAACGAATTCATTCAAAAAAAGAGGACATTATTATGGCATTTACTGTTGTTCAAAAATTAGATAAAGATCCAAAAGACATCACCCCAGATTACACGTTAGATACGCTGGGTGAACCTTGCCCGTATCCGGCGATCGTGATGCTCGAAACCATGCCTCAATTACAAAAAGGCGAAATTTTAGAGCTATTAAGTGACTGTGCCCAATCTATCAACAACATTCCTGTTGATACTAAAAAAACCACGGTTACACACTATTAAGCGTAGAACAAGATGGCACCAAATTACGCTATTTGATTCAACGTTAATGTAAAAAAAGTGCGGTCAATTTTGACCGCACTATAAAATTTTTCGTATGCTATGTTAAATATAAACGCATCTGAATAATTATGAAACGCTTTGAAAAAAAGTGGCATAAAAGGGCTTATTCCTTATAAACCATCAGGACGACCGCCAATGAAACCTAAATATGCCAGAATGCCTCCGCCACCTAAAACAGAAGAGACCGCTTACGTCTGAGAATTTTTACAGCTTGAAGCGAGGTTGCTTACCTAAAGGAGTTGAAAAGCTCAGACTTCAGGGAAGAAGCCAGGCAGCGGAGTTATCCAAAAGTTAAGAGCCTATTATCCCCTAAAATATCTATTAGGGTATTGCAGGCTTAGCACGCAGTACGTTTTTGCTCGATGCCAGGTTAAACTCGATAAGGATAAAGGGCTTAAAGCTGAGATTATCCAGATTAAAGCAAAAACATCCCGATTATGGTTACCGACGGGTTCACGCCTGTTTACCGAGCGTGAATCATAAGAAAAATCAACGTTTAATGCGAGAGCTTGAACTTCAAGTGCGGGTAAGAAAAAGCAGAAATTGACGACGTATCGAGGGACGATTGGTCATATCGCACCTAATCATCTAGAACGCCATTTCACCGCTACCATATATTTATAAATGGGGCTACTATCTGGGTATTTCTTGCTCAATTATGAATTTGAATCTCTTCCTCATATTCAAAATAAAATTCTATCAATCTGAATTCTAGAATTAGAAAAACATCTAATAATTCAATTAAAACATCATGTTTAATACTCATATCATTTCTTACACTATTATTAAGATTTTTATACTCTGTCATAACACTAAAAACCGCACTTTTTATATTTTTAGCAAGACACATCGGATAAAAAAACAACCCCATTTTTACTGTCAGCGCTTACATTGAAGCCTATTCATAATACTCATATTGATAAGTCTTTTTGGTTTTCCATACACCATCTTTGTTATAGATTATCTCTTCAATAACATTGCCATGTTTATCAAATTGATATGATACGGTTATCCAGTTGATGCGTATTCCAACGCTAAAACATTTCACTTTTTAATAAGCGATGATTTTTTTATCAAAAGAATTTTTTTCACACTATTGATAAAAAAACGTTTAAAGATTCGGTAAATGAACCATCATTTTTCGTAATGATAAAGTATCGCAATCTCTTTTCTACATTATCTTCAATACGACATATTTTTGCTCAGTTTACCATTTCTCATAGTCGTATTTTTTTATATCTGATGTTGTTTTTATTCTCTACATCATACTCTTGAGTTTTGAGCAAAGTACCCGCTTTATCATAAAAAAATGTTCTTTATATGATGATGAAAAAAATCTGGTGTGTCCTTATATTCTACAAACTGCACGACACCACTACCATCTGGATTATCTACATAACGATAAAATTGCACTAAAAGTTTTCAGCTCAGGATTGGTTTCAGTTACATTGTCATCTTGAATTTCTAATAATCGATTCTGATCATCATACTTATAGTGACGAATTGTGATCTTTTCTTTATCAAAAAGAACGCCCTGTTCCTTTTCTTTTATCAAAAAGCCTTGTTCATTATAAAAGCCATCCAAATAACTTACACTTCCATTATCTGGTAAGGCTGAATTACCTTCATCCTTGGATTTAATTGATTTTACTTTTCCTTGTAAGTGATGCTTTGCCCAATCATTCTCAATTGGAAATAGTGCTAAGGCAGAAGTTGAAAAAGAAAAAAAGGAATAAGAAAAAAAGGATGTGTTTATTCATGAAAAATTCTCTTTAAAAAATTAAATACTGAATGATTCTAAATAATTACAAGAAAAAAATTCAATAAACAAAAAAACCGCACTTTAATCTCTCAAAGTGCGGTCAGTTTTACTTCAGTTTTTGCTTATTTGTTTAATGCTGTAAGAATGTCATCAACACGTTCTTTTGCATCACCAAAGAGCATTTGAGTGTTTTCTTTGAAGAATAATGGGTTTTGAACGCCTGCGTAACCCACCGCCATAGAGCGTTTGAATACGATAACGTTTTGTGCTTTCCATACTTCTAACACTGGCATACCTGCGATTGGGCTGTTTGGATCTTCCATTGCAGCTGGGTTTACGGTGTCGTTTGCACCGATAACCAATACCACATCGGTATCCGCGAAATCATCATTGATTTCATCCATTTCAAGTACGATGTCATAAGGCACTTTTGCTTCCGCTAAAAGTACGTTCATATGACCCGGTAAACGACCTGCAACAGGGTGAATACCAAAACGCACGTTAATACCACGCTCACGCAATTTCGCCGTAATTTCAGCCACTGGATATTGCGCTTGTGCTACCGCCATACCATATCCTGGCGTGATGATCACAGAGCTTGCATTTTTGAGTAATTCAGCCACTTCTTCTGCGGTTGTTTCACGGTGTTCGCCTTGTTCTTCATCAGAAGATACTTGAACATCATTACCAAAACCACCTGCGATAACGCTGATAAATGAGCGGTTCATCGCTTTACACATAATGTAAGAAAGAATCGCACCAGAAGAACCCACTAATGCACCGGTAACGATAAGCAAGTCATTGCTTAGCATGAAACCTGCTGCAGCCGCTGCCCAACCAGAATAAGAGTTAAGCATTGAAACCACAACCGGCATATCCGCACCACCGATAGATGCCACTAAGTGCCAGCCGAATGCAAGGGCAATCGCGGTCATGAGTAACACTGGGAAGATATTATCTGGATTATTTAAGAATGCCACCATCAAGAAAGCAGAAACCACTAACGCCGCTAAATTTAATTTATGGCGATGTGGCAACATTAACGCTTTTGAATTGATTTTTCCGCTTAATTTACCGAAATGCGACGATAGAACCCGTGAATGTTACCGCACCGATGAAGATCCCTAAGAATACTTCAACGTTATGGATATTCATTAACACAGGATCGGTTTCGTGTGTTAAGCCGTAGCTGTTAAAGCCTACGAGCACTGCTGCTAAACCTACAAAGCTGTGAAGGATCGCAACAAGTTCAGGCATTTCAGTCATTTCAACTTTTAATGCACGTTGAACACCAATCACGCCACCGATGATCATCGCAATAATGATCCATAATGTGCCTTCAGATTGTGGGCCGAAAATGGTTGCAACAAGGGCAATTGTCATACCGACAATACCATACCAACAACCGGCTTTTGCCGTTTCATGTTTAGAAAGACCGGCTAAGCTCATAATGAAAAGTAATGCAGCGATAATATAGGCTGCTTGTACTAAACCTTCAGACATCGTCTTCTCCTTAACCTTTTCTAAACATCGCCAACATACGTTGGGTTACACGGAAACCACCAAAGATGTTGATGCTTGCCACCAAGATTGCCACAAAGGCTAATACATCAATAAAGAAGTTGCCTGTTGGTTGTCTAATTTGCAGTAATGCACCCACAATGATGATACCTGAAATCGCATTGGTTACCGCCATAAGTGGAGTGTGTAAAGCGTGGCTAACGTTCCAAACCACGTAGTAACCCACTACACAAGCCAATACGAATACGGTGAAGTGAGAAAGGAATGCCGCTGGCGCCACAGACGCAAGCCAGAGGAATAACACGCCCACACCCGCCATCGCACCGTATTTAATACGAGGATCTGCTGGTTTTTCTTCCTCTTTTTTAACCGCACTTTGTGCCGCTTTCGCTTCTTGTTTTGGTTGTGCTGACACTTGGATTTGTGCTGGTGGAATTTCTTCCCCATCACGTACCACAGTCACACCACGTAATACCACATCGTCAAAATCGATATTGATCTTGCCGTCTTTTTCTTTACAAAGTAGTTTTAATAAATTAACTAAGTTTGTACCGTAAAGTTGGGAAGATTGTGTTGGTAAACGACTTGGGAAATCGGTGTAACCAATCACTTTCACTTGGTTTTCAGTGGTGACGACTTTGCCAGCTTCAGTGTAAGCACAGTTACCGCCTGTTGCAGCCGCTAAGTCCACCACCACAGAACCCGGTTTCATGGAATCAACCATTTCTTTCGTGATCAAGCGAGGTGCTGGTTTACCCGGAATCGCCGCAGTGGTAATAATGATATCCACTTCTTTCGCTTGTTCCGCATAAAGCTCCATCGCACGACGGTTAAATTCTTCTGACATCACTTTCGCGTAACCATCGCCGCTACCGCCTTCTTCTTTGAAATCAATTTCTAAGAAAGACGCGCCCATACTTTGTACTTGTTCTTTTACTTCTGGACGAGAGTCAAAAGCTCGTACAATTGCACCAAGGCTATTCGCTGCACCAATCGCAGCAAGACCTGCTACACCCGCACCAATGACTAACACTTTTGCCGGTGGTACTTTACCTGCTGCAGTAATTTGTCCGGTGAAGAAACTACCAAATTCATGAGCCGCTTCAATCACCGCACGATAACCAGAAATATTCGCCATAGAGCTTAATGCATCAAGCGCTTGCGCACGGGAAATACGTGGCACAGAATCCATCGCTAATACATTAATTTTTTTCGACGTGAGTTTTTTCATTAAATCCGGATTTTGTGCGCGCCAAATGAAGCTCACAAGTGTTGCACCTTCCTTCATTTGATCAATTTCTGCATCCGTTGGTGGATTCACTTTAAAAATCACATCCGAATGCCACACTTCTGAACTTGAGCCAATTTTTTTGCGCCGGCGTCGATAAATGCTTGGTCTTCAAAACTTGCTTTGAATCCCGCATCGTGTTCTACGATGACGTCAAAGCCCAGTTTTAAGATCTGCTGAACCGTTTTTGGCGTCGCCGCCACACGATTTTCGCTATCAAGCAGTTCTCTAGGTACACCAATTAACATAAATGTTTCCCTCTGGTTGATGAAATTTCAGACAAACTCACGCCTGTCCCTGTCTCTTAAATGACAAAAAAAGTCATGCGACAGTAAATGTATCACTTATTACGGTTATTTGGGGAATTTTTTTAACTGGTTTTACAAGATATTGTGATAGGGATCACAAAAGTGTGGATATGAAAATGTCGTATGCAGAATTGCTCACTTAACCCAATGATTATTCCTGAGAAAGCGATTAATAAAAATAATGGAAAAATTGACCGCACTTAAATTAAAAGGGATAAAAAAGCCCGATATGATTTATCGGGCTCTATGTTTAATTTGTACCACCAACGGTGATTTCATCAATTTTCAAGGCTGGCTGACCAACGCCGACCGGTACGCTTTGGCCATCTTTGCCGCATACACCAATCCCGAGATCCAAATCGGTTTCATCTGCGACCATAGAGACTTTTTGCATCACATCGATACCGCTGCCAATTAACGTTGCGCCTTTAACCGGTTTCGTGATTTTGCCTTTTTCAATGAGATAAGCTTCAGATGTCGAGAACACAAATTTACCTGAGGTGATATCCACTTGCCCACCACCGAAGTGCGGTGCATAAATACCGCGATCCACAGAAGCGATTAAATCGTCAAATTTGCTTTGACCAGCCAACATATAGGTATTCGTCATTCGCGGCATTGGCAAATGCGCATAAGATTCACGACGACCATTTCCTGTCGGTTTCACGCCCATTAATCGTGCATTGAGTTTATCTTGCATGTAGCCTTGCAAAATCCCGTCTTTGATTAAAACGTTACACTGACTTGGTACACCTTCATCATCAATGGTTAAAGAACCACGGCGGTTTTGTAATGTACCGTCATCCACAATCGTACATAATGGCGACGTCACTAACTCACCAATTTTACCCGTAAATAAGGAACTTTCTTTACGGTTGAAATCCCCTTCTAAACCGTGTCCCACAGCTTCATGAAGCAACACACCGGGCCAACCAGCTCCCAATACCACAGGCATTAATCCTGCTGGTGCAGCGACCGCACTTAAATTCACAAGGGCTTGACGAACAGCTTCTTTTGCAAAATTAACGGCACGAATATCCCCATTTACCACTTCAAAGAACCAATCTAAGCCAAAGCGTCCACCTGAACCACAACTACCACGCTCACGTTTACCATCTTCTTCCACGAGAACAGAAATGGATAAACGCACAAGTGGACGAATATCTGCAGCAAGTGTGCCATCTGTTGCAACTACCAACACTTCTTCATAAATCGAACTTAATGCTGCGGAAACATGGGTGACTCGAGGATCTTCAGCTCGCGCTGTACGATCCACGAGGTGTAATAACTCGATCTTTTTCTCTTTACTTAAACTTTCTAACGGGTTAATCGCCGCATAACGCTGAACCGCATTCACCGCATTAAATGCTTGAGGCGAAATTAAATTGCCTTCTTTAATTTGTGCGATACCTTTTACGGCCTCTGCACATTGTTGTAATGACGCTAAGTTAATTTGATCGGAATACGCAAAGCCTGTTTTCTCTCCAGAAACTGCGCGTACACCAACACCGCGATCAATATGAAAGCCACCTTCTTTAATAATGCTATCTTCTAATACCCAGCTTTCATCTTGGCTCAATTGAAAATAAAGATCCGCATAATCAATATGACGATGCGACATCACATCAAAAATATTAAGCAATGATTGATGCGATAAATTGCTTGGTGCAAGTAAGGTATCTGAAACCTGTTTTAACATTTGTTCTCCGAAATTTATAAAAATTAATTCTGCTAAATCTCCCCTCGCCCCTCTTTGCTAAATAGGGGGATAGTTTTTTTGACTAATCTAAATTATCCAATCCAAATTGGTATAAGGCATTTTTTTCTTATAACCATAAAGTTCAGCCACAATCGCTGCGGCTTTTTTTAAAGGTAATTCTTTAGCAATCAAAGTGAGCGCTTTAATTGCTTGTGGTGAAAATTCGTCGCTATCTTCTGATTTGGGTTTACCTTCCACGATTAACACCATCTCACCTTTCGTGCGATTCGGATCTTCACTTAACCATTGACGAAGATCACTTAATTTATCCCCTGCAATGGTTTCCCACGTTTTCGTAATTTCACGTGCAAGTACTACATAGCGTTCACCACCTAATACATCTTGCATATCGGCAAGGGTATCTAAAATGCGGTGGGTTGATTCATAGAAGATTAAAGTGCGGTCTTCTTCTGCGATATTTTCTAACTTATCTTTACGCGCCTTGGTTTTGGCCGGTAAAAAGCCTTCAAAGCAAAAACGGTCTGACGCAATACCCGATGCACATAATGCAGTAATCGCCGCACAAGCGCCTGGTAATGGCACCACTTTAATGCCAGCCTCACGACATTGACGCACTAAATGAAAACCCGGATCGCTAATTAAAGGGGTTCCCGCATCTGAAATTAATGCAATATTGGTGCCTTGTTTTAGCTTTTCGACCAACACATGAGCTTTTTCTTGTTCATTGTGATCATGCAAGGCGAAAAAAGGCTTTTTGATACCATAATGACTGAGCAATAAACCACTGTGGCGCGTGTCTTCCGCGGCAATTAAATCCACTTGCGAAAAAGGTCTCTAAAGCACGTTGTGTAATATCTTGTAAATTCCCGATTGGCGTAGCGACAATATATAAAATTCCGGTTAAATCATTCATTTTTGTTTGCTTTTACATTGTGAGATAAGTAAGATCGCCCATTATTGATTTATTCATTATGGAGCGAATATGTCTATTCTATTACAAGGCGGTCGTTTTAAAAAACGTTTAATGCCGATTTTATTGTCTGTTGCGTTAGCAGGTTGTTCTAACTTATTTGGCAGCAGCTTTACCCAAACATTACAGCGTGATGCCAATGCGAGTTCTGAATTTTATATGAACAAATTAGGGCAAACACAGGATAAAGAAGATCAACAAACATACAAACTCTTAGCCGCTCGTGTATTAATTTCTGAAAATAAAGTACCCCAAGCGGAAGAGTTATTAACGGAGTTAGTTGACTTAAACGAAGCGCAACAATTAGATCGTACGTTTAGTTGAAGCACGTATCGCCGCAGCAAAAGGCAATAATGATGTTGCTGAAGGTAAATTACGTGCACTCGATCTGACTAAATTAAGTCCATCACAAAAATCTCGTTATTACGAAACCTTTTGCTCAAACAGCTGAAAAATCGTAAAGACGTGATTGAAGCGGTGAAAGCGCGTATCAAAATGGATGAAAACTTAACAGACATGCAACGTCGTAAAGATAATGTTGATAAAACGTGGTCGTTACTCCGTTCTGCGAATACGGCTGTCATCAATAATGCCTCAGATGAAGGTAGCGTGGCATTAGGGCGGTTGGCTCACCCTTAATTAAAAGCCTATAATGACAACATTCGTCAGCCGGTACAATTAAGTCAAGCGTTACAAAGCTGGAAATCCGCTTATCCAAATCACGTTGCGTCAACCTTTTTCCCTAAAGAGCTAGAAAGCTTGTTGAATTTCCAACAAACGAATTTAGCTCAAATTGGTTTAGTTTTACCTTTAAGCGGTGATGGCCAAATTTTAGGTACAACGATTCAATCAGGTTTTCAATGATGCAAAAGGTGATTCAACCATTCCAGTACAAGTGTTTGACTCATCAACTACCCCGATTAATGACATTCTTGCACAAGCAAAAGCATCGGGTATTAAAGCGTTAGTAGGTCCATTACTTAAACAAAACGTCGATGCCATCATTGCGAATCCAAGTGCTGTGCAAGGCATGGATGTACTCACATTAAATGCCACAGCAAATACACAAGCGATTAACAAAGTATGTTATTACGGTTTATCGCCGGAAGATGAAGCAGAATCTGCGGCGAACAAAATGTGGAAAGACGGTATTCGTAATCCAATCGTTGCAATGCCACAAAATGACTTAGGACAACGTGTTGGTAATGCGTTCAACGTACGTTGGCAACGTTTAGCGGGTACAGATGCGAATATTCGCTACTATAACTTACCAGCTGATATTACCTACTTCTTCCAAGGTGCGCCACAAGATACAAGTGCACTTTATGTCATCTCTTCACCAGATGAATTGGCTGAAATCAAAGGTTATTTAGATACCAGCAATCCGAATGTCCGCATTTATGCAAGCTCTCGTTCTAACGCAGCAAGTAATACACCAGAATACTATGCAAAAATGAATGGCGTTCAATTTAGTGATATTCCATTCTTTAAACAAACGGATTCTTCACAATATCAAAAAGTGGCTGGCTCAACCGGTGGTGAATTCCAATTAATGCGTTTATATGCAATGGGTTCTGATGCTTGGTTGCTCATCAATCACTTTAATGAATTACGCCAAGTACCAGGTTACACCTTAAGCGGTTTAACCGGTCAGCTTAGCGCGGATTCAAACTGTGATGTGGATCGCGATATGACATGGTATCAAGTACAAGATGGTAACGTGGTAGCGGTTGCGAAACTAATCCATGTTTTCATTAAAACGTCAACAAGGGGCGGGCTTTGAACATCAAGCCCGCCTTTTCTTAGAAGCTAAAGGTCTCAAATTCATCGCAGCGAATCAACATTTCAAATGCGGTGAGTTGGATCTCATTATGCAAGACGGACAAACGATTGTGTTTTGTTGAGGTTCGTCAACGATCCAGCTCAGCATTTGGATCCGCTGTTGAAAGTGTGGATTGGCAAAAGCAACAAAAATGGCTGAAATGCCGCAAATTTATGGCTTGCTAAACGCAACCTAAGCCTTGAAGATGCGGATTGTCGTTTTGATCTTATCGCCTTTGGAAAAACCGCCAGTGATATCCAATGGATTCCTAATTTTCTCGATTAACCTTTTCCGATTATGTTACAAAAAGTTAAAGATATTTATAGCGAAAGTATTCAGATTCAAATCTCTGCTTCAAGTCTATTATCAGAAAATATTGCCACTGCCACACAAATGGTGATGCAATGTTTGTTAAGTGGTCATAAAGTGATTGCCTGTGGTGTCGCTCGTTCTTATGCGAATGCGCAATTCTTAGTATCAAACTTTGCTTAATCGTTACGATTTTGAGCGCCCTAGTCTGCCATCCGTACATCTTAGCCTTGAAAGTGCGGTCGGTTCTTCACTGGTTTTTGATCAACCTATCGATCAACTGTATCAACATCAATTTAACGCTATCGCAAAACCTGGCGATTTATTGATAGCCTTTGCGCCTCTTGGAACAGAAAAAGCAGTGCTAAATACGATTGCTAATGCCGTCAACAAAGAAATTCAGGTCATTGCCTTAACCGGTGCAAACAATGATGCGATTCAAGGTGTGTTAGCTGAAGCGGATTTAGAAATCTCTATTCCTGCCACTAAAGAAACACGTATTTTAGAAAAATCATTTATTCGTGATTAACGCACTTTGTGAGCTTGTTGATAGCACACTTTTTCCCAAGAGCTTGACATTAAAGGATTTTCCAACCAAACTATTTCTAAAAATTAATTGACTAATTAATTAACTCACTCATTTATAAAAAGGAGATTAATAATGAAATTGACCCCATTTAAAAAATTAGCCTTTCGTCCTAGGCGCATCAATTATGTTACAAGGCTGTGTAGCTGCGGTTGTTGGTGGCGCAGCGGCTGGCGCAAAAAGTTGCAACAGATCCTCGCACGATGGGGTACGCAAGTAGATGATGAAACTCTAGAAATAAAAAGTTGAAAATGCATTAGATAAAGATGCACAGATTAAATCTGAAAGGTCGTGTAAATGCTGTTTCTTACAGTGGTCGCGTATTATTAATTGGCCAAGTTCCTAATGGAACTGTAAAAGAAACCGCAACCAGTCTTGCAAAAGGCGTAGAAGGTGTAAACGACGTATACAATGAATTACGTGTTGGGACCAAAAAAATTACTTTTGGACAAATTACAAAAGACAGTTGGATTACGACACAAATTAAATCTAAAACTCTTTGTAGGCGATAATGTAAAAGCAACAGATGTGAAAAGTGATCACCGAAAAACGGTGAAGTATTCTTACTCGGAAACGTCACACAATCACAAGGTGACTCAGCTGCAGAAATTGCAAGTAAAGTCACTGGTGTTCAAAAAGTTGTCAAAAGTATTTAAATATTTGAATTAATTAATTTTTTTAACTCTTAAAGTGCGGTCAAAAAAATCATCTCGTTTTTGACCGCACTTTTTTCTTCTACAAAGATTTACAAAAAAGATCCTGCTTAAAAAAACATCACTTCGAAAAAGTTATTTATTTTTAAATGACTTATCTTTTTGTCAATAATGTAAGTAAAAAAATTTACTGCTTGAATTCAATTTTAAAACACTCTATCTTGTGCATCGTTATTTTTCATAACACTATATCTTGTGTTTTTTAAAGTCATCTCTCTAGCAGGTTTATCTTCCATGAACAAAGGATTAATGGTTACAAAGCGCGATGGTACGCTTGAACAAATCAATTTAGACAAAATTCACCGTGTGATTACTTGGGCGGCTGAAGGCTTGGAAAATGTCTCTGTTTCTCAAGTTGAATTGCGTTCTCATATTCAATTCTATGAAGGTATTCGTACCTCCGATATTCATGAGACCATTATTAAAGCAGCAGCAGATCTAATCAGCAAAGATACCCCTGATTATCAATATCTTGCTGCACGTCTTGCGGTTTTCCATTTACGTAAAAAAGCGTATGGCCATTTTGATCCACCTCGTTTATACGATCATGTGAAAAAATTAGTGCGCATGGGCAAATATGATCCTGCACTTTTAGCCGACTATACTCGTGAAGAATGGGATGAAATGGATGGGTTTATTGATCACTGGCGTGATATGACCTTTTCTTATGCAGCAGTAAAACAATTAGAAGGGAAATACTTAGTTCAAAACCGTGTAACCGGTGAAATCTATGAATCTGCGCAATTCCTTTATTTATTAGTTGCAGCAAGCTTATTCTCTAAAATATCCGCAAGAAACCCGTTTGGATTACATTCGTCGTTTCTATGATGCGACATCAACCTTTAAGATTTCTTTACCAACGCCTATTATGGCGGGGGTTCGTACGCCTACGCGTCAATTCAGCTCTTGCGTATTGATTGAATGTGGTGACAGCTTAGACTCTATCAATGCCACCTCTGCAGCAATCGTGAAATACGTTTCACAACGTGCGGGTATCGGGGTAAATGCAGGTGCAATTCGTGCGTTAGGTAGCCCAATTCGTGGTGGTGAAGCATTCCATACAGGCTGTATTCCATTCTATAAACACTTCCAAAGTGCCGTCAAATCTTGTTCACAAGGTGGCGTACGTGGTGGTGCAGCGACAGTTTACTACCCGATTTGGCACTTAGAAGTTGAAAGCTTATTAGTATTGAAAAATAACCGTGGTGTGGAAGATAACCGTGTGCGTCATATGGACTACGGCGTACAGTTAAACAAATTAATGTATCAACGCTTAATTAAAGGCGCAGATATTACTTTATTTCAGCCCTTCAGACGTACCTGGACTTTATGAAGCTTTCTTTGCTGATCAAGATAAATTTGAAGAACTTTACGTGAAATACGAACAGGATCCAAATATCCGCAAACGTTCTGTAAAAGCCGTTGAGTTATTCTCTTTATTAATGCAAGAACGTGCATCAACTGGTCGTATTTATATCCAAAACGTGGATCACTGTAATACTCACTCACCGTTTGATCCGCTTGTTGCACCAGTGCGTCAATCTAACTTATGTTTAGAAATTGCATTACCAACTAAACCATTACAACATTTCCATGATGAAAATGGTGAAATTGCACTTTGTACACTTTCTGCATTTAACTTGGGTAAATTAGATAATTTAGACGAGTTAGAGAACCTAGCCGATCTTGCAGTACGTGCATTAGATGCATTACTTGATTACCAAGACTACCCTGTTCCTGCGGCGAAACGCTCTTCATTAGGTCGTCGTTCACTTGGTATCGGTGTAATTAACTATGCGTATTATTTAGCGAAAAATGGCGTGCGTTATTCTGATGGTTCAGCGAACGATTTAACTCACCGTACGTTTGAAGCGATTCAATACTATCTATTGAAAGCCTCCATGAACTTAGCGAAAAAGAATTAGGTGCATGCGAATACTTCAATGAAACCAATTATGCGAAAGGTATTTTACCAATCGATACCTATAAGAAACGATATCGATAGCTTAACGCAAGAACCATTGCATTATGATTGGGAAACGTTACGTCAAGAAATCAAAGAGTTTGGTTTACGTAACTCAACCTTAACTGCATTAATGCCGTCAGAAACCTCTTCACAGATTTCTAACGCAACAAACGGTATCGAACCACCACGTGGTCATGTAAGTATTAAAGCGTCAAAAGATGGTATCTTAAAACAAGTCGTACCGGATTATGAAAACTTAAGCGACAACTACGAATTACTTTGGGATATTCCAAGCAATGATGGTTACTTACACTTAGTAGGCATTATGCAAAAATTCGTGGATCAAGCGATCTCTGCAAATACCAACTACGATCCGAAACGTTTTGAAGATGGTAAAGTGCCAATGAAAGTGTTGTTAAAAGATCTTTTAACCGCTTACAAATACGGCTTAAAAACCCTCTACTATCAAAACACTCGTGATGGTGCTGAAGACAGCCAAGAAGATTTAGATGATGGCTGTGCTGGTGGGTGCGTGTAAGATTTAGTTTTAAGGATATATAACATGATAATTTCATTATCTTTTTAGCTCTAAATTTTTAACTGGTTATTCTAAAAGCTATTTAGAAGAGTTTATTCGTTTTTCTCAAAAATAAAATGGCTGAAATTTATCCTGATTGCCAATTAAAAATTAGACTTTAACCAATGCTTGCAGAAATTCGTCTCTGCAGTTACTGAGATTTTGAAAAAAAGTACAGTATAATCTTGATTTTTGCTAAAGATGAACAAGATATCCCTAATTGGAGACAGCCAGTGAAGACTCTCGATATCAAAAAGTTGAACAAATTGTTCAAAATACTATTTCTATGGAGGAACTCAAAATGTTGCAACAAATAGCGAGTTCTCCCAAAAATTCAAATGAACAATACTGAATTATTTGAAAAAATAGCTCCATCCCGATAGCGCAAGCGTACACGCTATGATTGCTAAAATGCTAAACTCAAACTGAAAAGGCACAAGCGTAAAGACGCTTTGTGCAAAAATATAAAAAAACATTTTTTGATTAATCATGATCACGCAATACTTACTACTCTACACGATTTTACAAGTGACAAATTTATGGGACATTAACATGGCATACACTACTTTCTCACAAAAACAAAAATGACCAATTAAAAAGAACCGATGTTCTTTGGTCAAAACGTTAACGTTGCGCGTTACGATCAACAAAAATATGAGACGTTTGAAAAGCTCATTGAAAAACAACTTTCTTTCTTCTGGCGTCCGGAAGAAGTGGATGTGTCGCAAGACCGTATCGACTATGCCGCGTTACCTGAGCATGAAAAACACATTTTCATCAGTAACTTAAAATATCAAACCCTATTAGATTCTATTCAAGGCCGTAGCCCGAACGTCGCATTATTACCGTTAGTGTCTATTCCTGAATTAGAAACCTGGATCGAGACTTGGACCTTCTCTGAAACCATCCACTCTCGTTCTTACACACATATTATTCGTAACATTGTGAACGATCCATCTATCGTATTTGATGACATCGTGACTAACGAAGAAATCATCAAACGTGCTCGCGATATTTCTTCTTACTACGACGATTTAATCCGTGACAGCCAACTTTACAGCCTGTATGGTGAAGGCACTTACACGGTAGATGGTAAAGAATGTGTGGTGACATTACGTAACCTGAAAAAACAACTTTACCTTTGCTTGATGAGTGTGAACGCACTTGAAGCGATTCGTTTCTATGTATCTTTCGCTTGTTCCTTTGCCTTTGCAGAGCGTCAATTAATGGAAGGTAATGCGAAAAATCATTAAATTTATCGCACGTGATGAAGCCTTACACTTAACCGGTACACAGCATATTTTAAACATTATGGCTGCAGGTCAAGACGATCCTGAAATGGCAGAAATTGCGGAAGAATGTAAACAAGAAGCCTATGATTTATTCTTAGCGGCAGCGGAACAAGAAAAAGAATGGGCGGATTACTTGTTCAAAGATGGGTCAATGATTGGTTTGAACAAAGACATTTTGGTGCAATACGTGGAATATATCACGAATATCCGTATGCAAGCCGTTGGGCTTCCATTACCATTTGGTGCGCGTTCTAACCCAATTCCATGGATTAACGCATGGCTTGTTTCTGACAACGTACAAGTAGCGCCACAAGAAGTCGAAGTGAGTTCTTACCTTGTTGGTCAAATTGACTCTAAAGTCGATACCAATGATTTTCGGTGATTTCGATCTTTAATTAATCATTCTACGTAAAAGAGCGGTCAGTATTTTCAGAGTTTTAAAAACCTTTGGAAAAATTGACCGCTCTTTTTGTTTATACATAAATCTAACTCAACCTAAAAAATAAAATATTACGTGGTCAAAATAGCACAATTTTCTATACCTTACTCATTCAATTTACCTCAAACTTTCTCGATAAAAAAAGATGACTTAATTAAAAAAGGCTTAACAAAAAAACAATGCTATGGGTAGAATAGAAGAAACCTTTTTATTTTTCAATAAATCACATTCTAATTAAAACTAGCGAGGTAAAGGATATGTCAGAACAAGAAGTGAAAGAATTAGATCTTCATGGCGAAATGCTAGTTCGCCGTGAAAAATTAGCCGCATTACGTGCAAAAGGTAATGCGTTCCCGAATCAATTCCGTCGTGACGCCCTTGCTCAAGATTTACATGATAAGTATGAAGCCGAAGATGGCGAAGTATTAAAAAGACAAAAAGCGATTGAAGTGGCCGTTGCTGGTCGTATTATGACTCGTCGTGCAATGGGTAAAGCCACCTTTATTACCTTTGCAAGATATGAGTGGCAAAATTCAATTATACGTTGCTCGTGATAATCTTCCTGAAGGCGTTTATGCTGAAGATGTGGGTAGCTGGGATTTGGGCGATATTATTGGCGTGAAAGGCACGCTTTTCAAAACCAAAACCAATGAATTAACCATTAAAACAACGGAAGTACAACTTTTAACCAAAGCACTTCGTCCATTACCAAACAAATTCCATGGTTTAACTGACATGGAAGCGCGTTATCGTCAACGTTACTTAGATTTAATTTCTAATGAAGAATCTCGCCGCACATTTATTATTCGTTCAAAAGTGATTGCGGGTATTCGTGAATTCTTTATTTCTAAAGGTTTCATGGAAGTTGAAACCCCAATGCTACAAGTGATTCCAGGCGGTGCATCTGCTCGTCCATTTATCACTCACCACAATGCATTAGACGTTGATATGTATCTTCGTATTGCACCAGAACTTTACTTAAAACGTTTAGTGGTTGGTGGTTTTGAACGTGTATTTCGAATTAAACCGTAACTTCCGTAATGAAGGGGTTTCTGTTCGTCACAACCCAGAATTCACCATGCTTGAATACTACCAAGCTTATGCGGATTATCACGATTTAATGGATAATACCGAAGAATTATTGCGTAAACTCGCGATTGATATTCTTGGTACCACCATTGTGAAATACGGTGATTTAGAATTTGACTTCGGCAAACCATTTGAGCGTATTACATTACATGATGCAACCATTAAATATGGTGCAGATAAAGGTATCGTAAAAGAAGATCTTTATGACTTCGATCGTGCAAAAGCAACCGCTGAACGCTTAGGTATCGAAGTACAAAAATCTTGGGGCTTAGGCTCTATCGTAAATGCAATCTTTGAAGAAGTGGCTGAACATCACTTAATTCAACCAACTTTCTTAATGGCACATCCAGCAGAGATTTCTCCACTTGCACGTCGTAACGATGAAAACCCAGAAGTAACAGACCGTTTTGAATTGTTCATCGGTGGACGTGAAATTGGTAACGGCTTCTCAGAATTAAACGATGCCGAAGACCAAAATGAACGTTTTGATGCACAAGTTGCAGCGAAAAGAAGCCGGTGATGATGAAGCGATGTTTAAAGATGATGACTTCGTTGTTGCACTTGAACACGGTTTACCACCAACAGCAGGTGAAGGTTTAGGTATCGACCGCTTAGCAATGCTTTATGCTAACGCACCATCTATCCGTGATGTGATCCTATTCCCTGCGATGCGTCAAAAATAATTAAGTTGAAATAACATAAAAGGAAGTCTACGGACTTCCTTTTTTATTGTGTAAAAGTGCGGTCATTTTTAACCGCACTTTCATGAAAAAAAGAGATAACCGCTTTTACCGTTATCTCTTTTACATTCTAATTTGAAATTATTTACCCCAAACTTCTTCCACGATACTACGGATAAATTCGAGTTTCTTCCATTGTTGTTCTTCAGTCAGAATATTACCTTCTTCTGTTGAAGCAAAACCACATTGTGGACTTAAGCAAAGTTGATTGATATCCACATATTGTGCCGCTTCTTTAATACGAGCAATAATTTCATCACGGTTTTCTAACTCGCCCGATTTAGAGGTAATCAATCCTAACACCACTTGTTGATTTTTAATAAAGCGTAAAGGTTTGAAATCACCTGCACGATCACTGTCATACTCTAAGAAGAAACCATCCACATTACAGTGACCAAATAAGGTTTCTGCGATAGGCTCATAACCACCTGCCGAGAACCAAGTTGAACGGAAGTTACCACGACAAATATGCATTGTAATCGCTAAATCAGCTGGTTTCGCTGCCACGATTTTGTTTAACATATACACATAATCTTTGGCAATTTGATCTAAATCTAAACCGCGTTCAGTATAGGTTTTACGTTTATCTTCCGCACAGAATTCGCCCCAACTGGTATCATCCAACTGTAAGTTACGGCAGCCTAATTTATAGAAGATATTCATCGCATCAATATAAGCATCAGCAATATCATCTAATAACAACTGATTGTTATCTTTATAACGTTCAATCGGCTGATAATCTGTAGCACGTACTGTACAAATTAAATGAAGCATTGACGGAGAAGGAATCGTTAATTTGACTTCAGTCTCCCCTGCCATTTTTTGCAATGAGCGGTAATGTTCAACGAAAGGATGGCTCTCTGAAAAACCAATTTTATCCACAATTTTTAACGTTTTTCGGGCGTACATTATCGTGTTTAAATTGCACTGAGAATTTTTCAGCATCCACTTCTTTTCACGCCATCTAATGCGGCTAAGAAATCTAAATGCCAAAAAGTACGACGAAATTCACCATCAGTCACCGCACGCAATCCAACATTTTTTTGATGCTCTACCAATTTAGCAATTTCTGCATCTTCAACTTGCGTTAAATCAGCACAAGAAATATCACCACAACTGCATTGATGACGAGCCTGTTTTAAAGCCTCTGGACGTAAAAAACTGCCTACAATATCAAAACGATATGGTGCAGAAGTACGAATAGTGGCATTTGGAAAAAAAGTTTACTCATTTTGCTTTCCTATATTTAATTCATCTTAATGATAGACTGAGTGTAACAAAATTAACGTCTTCATTAAAGATTTAGACGTCTAGATGGATGTGAATTTTATTGTAATTTTATATGAATGGAATTGATATAAAATTTAAAAAGAAAAAAAGTGCGGTTTAAATTTCTCTTAAATTTTTGACCGCACTTTCAGTAATTAACGATAGTTTACTTGTTCACTATCGGATAAATGAATGGTAGTTTTTGCCAGCTGTGTCTCAGAAATCACCTTACCATGACGAATAGAATAACGTGTAGGAACTTGACGGCGTACGGCATCAAAGCCATTTTCTGCTGGCAATACAATAAAGTTTGCACTGTTACCTTCTTGGATTCCATAATCCGTTAAACCCAATACTTTTGCACTATTTTCAGTGACTAGTTTCAAACCATCATTAATTTGACCATATCCCATTAACTGGCAAACATGTAATCCCATGTGTAATACCTGCAGCATATTCGCTGTACCGAGCGGATACCAAGGATCAAACACATCATCATGCCCAAAACAGACATTGATGTTATTTTTGAGCATCTCTTTTACTCGTGTTACACCACGACGTTTTGGATAGGTATCGAAGCGTCCTTGAAGATGAATATTCACTAATGGATTTGCCACAAAATGAATTTTTGACATTTTTAGTAATCGGAAAAGGCGTGATGCATAAGCATTATTATATGAGTGCATGGCCGTTGTATGGCTTGCTGTTACCTTTTCCCCCATGTCATATTTCAAGGCTAATGCCGCGACAGTTTCAACAAAACGAGATTGTTCATCATCAATTTCATCGCAGTGGATATCAATCTGTTTGTTGTACTTACGAGCAATATCAAAAGCGATATGCATGGATTCCACGCCATATTCACGGGTAAATTCAAAAGTGTGGAATACCTCCAACAACATCAGCGCCCATCTCCATAGCCTGATCTAATAGTTTCTCGCCATTTGGATAAGACAAAAATACCTTCTTGTGGAAACGCTACAATCTGTAAATCTACCCAAGGGGCGATTTCTTTTTTTGACTTCAAGCATGGCTTTTTAATGCTGTTAATGTTGGATCAGAGACATCAACATGAGTACGAACATACTGAACCCCATTTGCAATCTGCCATTTTAATGTCTTCCATGCTCGAGATTTTACATCTTCATGGCTTAATAATGATTTACGCTCAGCCCAACGTTCAATCCCTTCAAATAAGGTACCCGATTGGTTCCAATTAGGCTGCCCAGCTGTTTGTGTTGCATCCAAATGAATATGAGGCTCTACAAATGGCGGATAAACAATACCTTCTTCACCATCGAGTATCTCACCTGAATAATTAAAAAAACCTCATCTTGAGGAAAAAAATTCGACTAATTTTTCCTTCTTCAATTAAAAATCTGCCATAACCCTTCTCGATTATGAATGTGTACATTTTTAACTAACATCCGTTTTTCCTTATTTCATCGCTAATTTTTTTACCGAGTAATGGTGTTAAAACCAAATAGGTAACTGCCCCACCAATCACCGCATTCACAGGGGATAATGCCTGGTAATAATTTACCACAAGCCACACCAATAATGACTGAAACGATCGCAGTCCAATTTATATTTAAGAATTTAGATTGTTCAAAATTTTCATAGGCTTTACGACGTAAAATATAATCAGCAATAATGACACCACCAATAGGAGGAATTGCTGAAGATAAGAAAGTCAGCCAGCCGACAAAATTATTATATAACCACAAGGCACATAAGGTTCCGATAATACCATTAACGACAGATAAAGTGCGGCTACTTAATCCCGTAATATTCGCAAAACCTAAACCTGAAGCATAAAGCGCATTATCATTTGTCGTCCAAATGTTTAAGCCGAGTACAATGATAGCTGGAATAATAAGACCTTGAGCAACCATCACATCAGAAATATCTGACATTCCCGTTACTGCCGCGCCTGCTGCACCAAAAATAAACATTAATGAGTTACCTAAAAAGAAAGCAATCATACTAATAATGATTGCTTGCTTTGCTTTTCGACCAAATCGAACAAAATCGGCAGTTAATGAGCCCGCACTAATAAAGGAGCCACAACTAATGTGATCGCCATTGAGAGCGAAATGCTTTCTTTTGGCACAATATGTTGCAATACTTCTAACCACCGGCATTCGTAACGGCAAGGTAAACTGAGTAAGAACCTAATATGGCAATAGCTGGTACCGCAATAGTGGAAAGAATAGTTAGCGCTGAAATACCAAAGAAGACCGTAATCGTCATCAATAAACCTGAGCCAAGAATTAAATAATTCACATCAATACCCGTTACTTTATTAACTGGGATTGCAAACATCGCCACGCCAACACCAAACCAACCAACTTGAGTGCCCCCAAGCAATAAAGATGGTAACCACGAACCTCTAATACCAAATGAATAGCGCGCTAAAATATGCGTAGTTAATCCTGTTTTAGCCCCGATATACCCAAGAAAAGAGGTATAAATACCTAACATTAAGTTACCTAAAATAACAGCAAGCCAAAAATCATTATAGGTTAACGATGTCCCTAATGTTCCCCCAGTCCACATACTCGCTGAAAAGAATGTTAAACCTAACATGACGAATGTTAACGCTATCGCGCCTTTTCGCTCATTATGGGGAACAGGTTTTAAACTAAAATTTTCCGAACTCATGAAATAGTCTCCTTCCTAGTAAAAATCGAGGCATTCTAATACTAAGAAAATCAAAAAAAGCAAACGTTTGCGTAATGATAAAATATTACTAATATAACCATGGTTATTAGCATAAAACTGTCAACACAAGTGAAAATAAATTGTAAGGTATTGCTGCAATAATATTGCTTCAATAAGAGTTAATAAAATCAAATAAAACAAAAGGAAGTCCATATATTGACTTCCTTTTTTATTATTCAAAAGTGTGTAGCCATTTCTAACCGCACTTTAAGCCTATAAACTATTGCAATGCTTTCACTGCCTTATGGTATTCTTTCGATTGCACCAATAAAAACCTTAGCCACTTCGCGCAGTTTATCCACATCAGATTCTGGCAAATAGAACGATGTGCAGATATTAAAGTACAGAATTCCTCATCTGTCTTTCCGATAATTTTTAAACTCAATCCTTTTCTAATAAATACACATTGTCAAGGTTTTTGTATCAAAAAAATAAAATGTGACAAAGATCTCATTCTTCACATTTTGATCTCAATCAAAAGTGCCAAATAACATATAATAAAAAGGGTCTATTATTTATTTAACAATTATAAAAAAAGGAATAAACATGAAAAACATTGAGTGAATTTATTGTTGAACGCCAAGCAGAGTACCCAAATGCAAAAGGGGAACTTAGTGGTATTTTGTCTTCTATTCGTTTATTAGCAAAAATCATTCATCGTGATATCAACAAAGCAGGTTTAACCAATATTCTTGGTCAGTCTGGTGTCGAAAACGTGCAGGGTGAAAGCCAAATGAAATTGGACTTGTTCGCCCATAACACCATGAATGCAGCCCTTATGTCACGTGAAGAAGTGGCAGGTTTTGCTTCAGAGGAAGAAGAAAGTTTTATCGCTTTTGATACTGAACGCGCTCGTAATGCAAAATATATTATTTTGACCGACCCACTTGATGGTTCATCCAATATCGATGTGAACGTTTCTGTTGGTACGATCTTCTCTATTTACCGTCGCGTTTCACCGATTGGCTCACCTGTTACCTTAGAAGACTTTATGCAACCGGGTAATAAACAAGTCGCAGCGGGTTACATCGTGTATGGTTCTTCCACTATGTTGGTTTATACCACTGGTCATGGTGTAAATGGTTTCACTTATGATCCATCTATCGGTACATTCTGTCTTTCTCATGAAAATATGCAAATGCCAAAAGACGGTAAAATTTACTCCATCAACGAAGGACAATATCTTAAATTCCCACAAGGGGTAAAAAAATACATTAAATATTGCCAAGAGGAAGATAAAGCAACTAACCGACCTTATGCGTCACGTTATATTGGTTCATTAGTGGCAGACTTCCACCGTAACTTATTAAAAGGCGGTATCTATATTTACCCAAGTGCAACTAACTATCCAAATGGTAAGCTTCGTTTGCTTTATGAAGGCAATCCAATGGCATTCTTAGCAGAACAAGCGGGGGGTATTGCCTCTGATGGTTACAATCGAATTTTAGATATTCAACCAACTGAACTTCACCAACGTGTACCACTTTTTCATCGGTTCCGCAGAAATGGTGAAAAAAGCAGAAGAAATGATGAGAGAATTTAAAGAAGATTAAATTCCTAAAGTGCGGTCAATTTTGACCGCACTTTTTTTTAGCTAACAAAAAGGCGAACCTTGTCAGTTCGCCTTTTTCATTAATGTTTGTAATTAATCTCGTTTTCTTGCAAGTAACCACCAAATAATCGCCATAAACAAGAGGCTTGGCATCAGTGCACCTAAAAAAGCTGGCGCATTAAATACCACACTCATTTGTCCAAAAATTTCATTGACGACATAGAACAAGAAACCAAAGCAAATCCCCGTTACGATTCTTGCTCCTGCAGTGACACTACGTAATGAACCGAAGATGAAAGATAACGCAAGCATCATCATTACACCTACAGAAACGGGGCTGTAAAATCTTACGCCAATAGGTTAATTCAAAACGGCGAGAATCCTGTCCTGTTTGTTTTAAGAACGCAATATATTCATACAAACCTGAAATAGATAATGATGTTGGACGTAATGAAACTGCGCCTAATTTATCTGGCGTTAAGCTTGTTGCCCAATCTTCTGTTAAACGGTTTGTTGTGGTAATTTGCTCTTTTTGATACCGCTGAATTATTCACTTGACGTAACTGCCATTGATTATTTTCAGCAGAATATTGTGCTTGATTTGCATGCTTTCAAAATGAGTGAGATTACGCTGTTCATCAAAAGGTATAAATATAAATATCTTCTAATTGTGCATCATCGGTAATACGACGAACATACACGAAATTATTACCGTCTTTTGCCCATACACCATTTTTTACCGAAAGCATTGAACCACCGGAAAGCGCACGAGTACGCATATCACGGGCAAACTGTTCAGTTTGTGGAATCCCCCACTCACCAATAATCATGGTAAAAAGCACCAGTGGAAGTGCTGTTTTCATGACAGCTAATCCAATTTTTAAAAACGAGAAAAAAACCCTGCAGATTGCATGACCACTAATTCACTACGGCTGGCTAAATTACCTAAACGCAATTAAGGCACCCTAACAAAGGCAGCCATTGGGAAAAAAAGGTTTCTACATCTTTTTGGCATCGTTAAACCTGTATAAACCACGGCCTGCCAAATATCATAAGAGCCTTTACCTACGCTACGAAATTGCTCTACAAATTTGATAATTGCCGAAAGACCAACGAGCGTAAATAGCGTGGCAAAAATTGCCCCTAAGATGCTTTTACCAATATAACGATCAAGAGTATTCATCAACATTGTTATTATCCTTTTCTGAATACACGACGGAATTTATGCATAGCAGTGCTATCCCAGCTGTTCAGCACTATTCCTAAAATTAAAAAGGCGATATTTACTAACGGCATTAACAAACCTGCATCAAGCTTACCTGCACCACCCGCAGATTTAAACGAGCTTTGTAATAAGAAGTAAATTAAATAAAGCAATAATGCCGGTAAGATTTTCGCAAAACGACCTTGGCGAGGATTCACTTTACTCATTGGTACAGCAATAAGCGCCATTAAAGGCACGGCTAAAATCAAGGTTATTCGCCAATGTAATTCTGCCTTGGCTGCGGAGCTTTTATCTTTTAATAATTGTTCAAAAGATAATTCAGCCGCTTCATCACTTTCTGTATTTGTCTCTTGATGGCCTAAATACGCTTGATAATCATCAAAATGCGTAATACGGAAATCAGGCAGTACCGAAGTCCCTTCGACACGCAAGGTATTTTGTAAATTCAGCACTTGATCGCCATTCGGCAAGGCTTTTAATTCGCCTTTTTCAGCAGTCACCACTGATGGCTTTGTTTGGCCTTTGGCTTTCATTTGAAAAAGATAAACATCATTGATTTGATTACCATTGATCTTATCAATGAATAAAAACAAAATTATTATTGCTCGTGGACATAAATTGACCCGAAGTCAACGCGCCCATGGTAGGGATTTGCTTTTGGCATCTTCAACAATGGCTGCTTGTTTTTTTGAATGGCCCATGGGAGAAAGCCACAAAGCGTTGTACGCTGCCAAGCCCAGCTGTGAGTAAAGAAAAGAATTAACGCCACGCGAACAAGGATACGTTGGCCTACACCGCAGGCTCGCATAACGGTGATCTCACTTTCTGCGTAGAGTCGACCAAAAGTTAGCAAAATCGCGATAAACAAACATAATGGCAACATTAATTGCGCCATGGTTGGCATCCCTAATCCGAGTAAAGAGAAGACAAGATCGGCTGGCACTTTACCATTTGCCGCTGAACCAAGTACGCGAACAAGTTGTTGACTGAAGAAAATTAAAAAGCAAAAATAAACAAAAATCGCAATCTGGCTTTTTAAAGACTTCTTTTTGTTAAATATCTGGGTTAATATCATTCTTTTTTTCTAACTAAAAAAACACGGGAAACTGGCTAATTTAGATGGCGTATGATACCTTATTTTCACTGATTTAAATAGCAAATTAGCAACATAAGGAAATAACATGAAATATCAAGCAAACTCAACCGCACTTTCTCAATCAACCGATTGCCTTATCATCGGCATTTATGAGAACAACGAATTTACAAAAAGTTTCAATGAAATCGACCAAATCACAAAAAGGCTACCTCAGTCAGTTAGCCCAAAAGCCAAGATCTTTCAGGCAAAATTGGCCAAGCGACTCTGCTTCATTCGTTACCAAATCTTGCCGCTAAACGCGTGTTAGTAGCAGGTTGTGGCAAAAGAGGGGAAACGACTGAACGCCAATTTAAACAAATCATCCAACGTGTTACCCAAACATTAAAAGAATTAACTATTCAACAAGCAGTAAATAATTTAACGGATGTGGAAATCAAAGATCGCGATCTCTTTTGGAATGTGCGTTTTACCGTTGAAACCATCGAACATAGCCTTTATCAATTTGATGAATTTAAGAGCAAAAAAGCGGATGCTATCGCACTTCAAGAAATCGTTTTTAATACCGATGATTCACAAGCTCAGCAAGCTATTGCAGAAGCGCAAGCCATTGCAAATGGTGTAAAAGCTGCGCGTAATATCGCGAATATGCCACCCTAATATTTGTACACCGGCTTATTTAGCAGAACAAGCTAAAAAATTAGCTGAAACATCAACCGCACTTTCCCTCGATGTGGTTGATGAAGAAGACATGACAAAACTTGGCATGAATGCGTATTTAGCGGTATCTCGCGGTTCGCAAAATCCAGCTTATATGTCTATTTTACATTTCAACAATGCGCCTGATAAAAACGCGAAAACCAATCGTGTTAGTGGGTAAAGGTTTAACCTTTGATGCGGGCGGTATTTCTTTAAAACCTGCCGCAGATATGGATGAAATGAAATACGATATGTGTGGCGCTGCTTCTGTCTTCGGTACAATAAAAGCCATTGCAGAATTAAATCTGCCATTAAATGTTATCGGCGTATTAGCGGGTTGTGAAAACTTGCCTGATGGCAATGCTTATCGCCCAGGTGATATTCTCACCACAATGAACGGTTTAACCGTAGAAGTATTAAATACCGATGCAGAAGGACGTTTAGTACTTTGTGATGCACTCACCTATGTAGAACGTTTTGAACCGCAATATGTGATTGATATTGCGACCCTAACAGGTGCTTGCGTAGTAGCGTTAGGTCAACATAACAGCGGCTTAGTTTCAACTGATGATGCCTTAGCTGAACAGTTATTACAAGCCGCACAACAAACTACTGATAAAGCATGGCGTTTACCGTTAAGTGAAGAATATCAAGAGCAATTAAAATCACCATTTGCCGATTTAGCGAATATTGGCGGTCGTTGGGGCGGTGCAATTACTGCGGGCGCATTCCTCTCTAATTTTACGAAAAAATACACTTGGGCGCATTTAGATATTGCGGGGACAGCTTGGCTTCAAGGTGCAAATAAAGGTGCAACAGGGTCGTCCGGTGTCTTTATTAACGCAATTCTTAATTAACCAAACTAAATAATTAATACCTAGGGCTAACGTAACGTTAGCCCTAAAATTTCCCAAAAACCTGACCGCACTTTATTCTAATTCAAATTTCATCAATAATGGATTATGATCTGATGAAGTGACCACTTCTGATGTCGCGCTGACCACTTTTACGCCTCGCGTAAAAATATAATCCAGTGGATAACCTAAGAATCGCACTCGCTCATCTTGAGAGAGCGCCACAGAATCTAATCCATATTTTTGTATCAGATTATTCACTAAATTCAAGCGATCTTCATTCCATGCATTAAAGTCCCCTGCCATGATGATGGGACCTTGATGATTTTCAACAAAGGAAAAAAGCTGTTCTAACTGTGCTTGATAAGCGGAAATCCCCCACTCAAAATTAATTAAATGTACATTGATAAGCAGCAAGCTATTGCCTTTTTCTAATGGCAAAATCATTACACTTGCCACTTTAGGAATTTGAATTATTGGTTCTGCTACACCACCACCGCAATACCATTCGGGTTGTGTTTGGGTAAATGTCTTTACTCCTGATAAGAGCTCGTTAAAAGAAAAAGAGGACACAAAAAGTGCGGTCGAAAATGTACTTAAATTTTGATGCTGCGTCGCTTCTTGCAATAACACAAAATCAGCCTGTTTAGAGAGTCGTTCTAAATCCTCTTGCCATCCTGTGTCTTGTCCCTTATGCACATTCCAAGTTATCAAATGAAAACGAGAAGCGGCTAATTTAGGGCACTAAATTATCAGCCTTGTCACATTGCATATTTAACTTGTTTTTCAAAAAGGAATATAACTTTAGTTTTTGTGACGTATTTAATTGAATTAAATGTACGATCAAAAATTGTTAAATTCGTAAAAAAATATCCAGCACCTAAAATGGCTAATACTAAGCCAATCTTTAAAAATCGGTTAATTTGCTTCATCCTCTCCCCTTCTCATCTATCCTCTACGCACGAATAATAACATCTCATCAAAAGCAATGCAACTTCCACCTAAATACTCATCAACATCTACCTACAACATGGTAAGTTTAAATTTTCTCTTTGATTTAAATCATACTTTGTTAAAAAAACCTTTGCATTTTTTTCTCTTGTTATCTTAGTATTTTACTCAACTTCTAACTCTACCATTAATAAGGAGATTCATTATGTCTTTTTGGAGATAAAAAAATTAAGTGAAATCGCTGTCAGCGTACCCGGCTCAACTTCCCTACTTCGTAAATACGATTTGGATTTCTGCTGCGGAGGTTCTGATACGCTTGCAAACGCCGCCGCAGAAAAAGGATTAAATTTAGCCGAAATTGAAACCCGTTTAACCGAGCTTCAAAACAGCAAAGCAGAAAACCCAGAGGAATATTGGGTTAATGCAACTTATCCTGAAATTATCGATCATATTTTAGTTCGCTACCATCAACGCCACCGTGAACAACTTCAAGAATTAATCGTCTTAGCGGATCGTGTAGAAAGTGTTCATGGCGATCGTGAAGATTGTCCAATGGGTGTGGCGGCTGAATTACGCAATGTCTATGAAGATTTGAGCAACCATATGATGAAAGAAGAGCACGTGCTTTTCCCAATGATCAAAGCGGGTAATTATATGATGGCACAAATGCCAATTCGTATGATGGAAATGGAACATGCTGAACATGGCGAACATTTGGAAGTTTTGAAATCATTAACAAACAATATGACGCCTCCGGCAGATGCTTGTAATACATGGCTTGCACTTTACAGCGGTATCCAAGAATTTATTGACGATTTAATGATGCATATTCATCGTGAAAATAATATTTTATTCCCACGTGTGATTGCTGAAAATCACTAAGCAAAAATCATATAAAGAAAAAGGGCGAAATCATTCGCCCTTTAAAATTAGCCTAAAACTGACCGCACTTTATTTCTCTTCACTGCCTTTATATAAACGATTTTTATACAAATAGCTGCCAAGTAAAGCATGCGCCAGTGCTTCTTTTTTCATTTCTTCCGGCACTTCTTTTTCGGTCAATGTATCTTTTTCTTTATCATACACATAGCCTTTTGCTTTGCTATTTGGGGTTTGGATAACGACATCATGATTACCTTTCATTAACGCTTGGGTTTGATCGAATTGCATAAAGGCACGATTTGGATTCACATCTTGCGTTAAATCAAAGCCAATCATCGGATAATTACCGCTTACGCCCGCAATAGAAAGCAAGGTTGTCGGCATATCAATTTGACTCACTAAACGACTGTCTCGGCGAGGCTCAACATGATCACCTAAAATTAACGCTGGAATATGGAAATGCTTAATTGGTACTAAGCTTGCGCCCGCCGCACGGGAATCATGGTCTGCAATCACCAAGAATACAGTATCCTTCCAATAATTAGATTGTTTCGCTAATTTGAAGAAATAACCAATGGCATAATCCGCATATTTTGCACTGTTATTACGGGTTGCTTTTGGTTGTTCGTAAAGCTCAATTTTGCCATCAGGAAATTCAAAAGGATCGTGATTGCTTGAACTGAATACTAAGCTAAAGAATGGTTTTCCTTCATTCTGTAATTGGGTAAAGGTTTCGTTCGCTTTATCAAATAAATCCTCATCACTCACGCCCCAAGTTGCGGTAAATTTCGGATTTTGATAATCCTTTTGATCGATAATAGTTTTGGAAGCCGTTGCCATAGAAGAAGCTTGCCATGTTATCAAAGTGTTTTTCACCACCATAAATGAAAGGAAGTGTTATAACCTTGTTTAGCAAGTAAATCTGCAATGGTAAAGAAACCACTTTGACTGTTATTTAATTTCACCACCGCACGTGCTGGAGTGGGTGTAAAACCTGCTGTCGTGGCTTCAATACCACGTACAGAACGGGTACCAGTCGCATAGAGATTTTCAAATAACCAGCCTTCTTTGGCTAATTTATCAAATTCTGGTGAAAGTGGTTTTCCGCCTAATGAACCGACAAATTGCGCCCCAAAACTTTCTTCCAAAATAATGACGATATTCTTCGGTTTACCTTGGTAAGTCGCTTGGTTTTTTTCGTTAAGGTTGGAATCTTATCTGAAATATAATCACTTTCAGGACGGCCACGGCTTGCTTTAACAATACGCAACATTTCATCGGTATCCATTTTGCCATAGGCCTCTGAAGATGCCCCTTCGTCTTTAAATTGTTGGGCAGCATAAAGAACTGAATAACCCGAATTCAACACAAGCGAATTGACTAACCCATCGGAAGAGAAAGCTACCATCGCAGGGTTAACACCACGGTGCTGAAACTAGAACGCGCCCCTAAAAAGGCAACTGCAACAACAAGCAATGCGACAACAGGACGTCATTTCCAGCTCATTGGGCGTAAATTTTCTCACCGCATAACCCGAGAGTTTCCAATAACAGAAGAAAGCCACAACGGTAAAAATAAGACTAAAAATGACCGCAGTTAAATGCCCTTCCATCAACATTGAAAAGACTTCTTTCGGATAAATTAGATATTCGATAAAGAGACGGTTTGGACGGAAATCATAGGTTTCGATAAATGCCGGTGTAGTCAATTCCATAAACAGAATAAACACACTACCTAGGGTGAGCCAAATGCGTAAAATCATTTTCCAAATACGGCTATTATGAAATAACACCGTAAATAATGCTGGCACACCAAATAGATAACACAAAGCCACGATGTCCATGCGCAAGCCTTGTAAGAATAATTGCCCCCAGCCCGCTACCGCAGAGACACGGTCTGCCTGCCAAATCGCAAGCCCAAGACGAGACAAGGTGAAAATGATCAGATTAATGATGACGAAGAGAAAAATCGGATATAAAGGAGAACGTGTTTGTTTCATTTTGACACTCATAAGTCCTAAGGGAATCACTACCCGTTGATTAATTTAAAGCACGTTAATGTGCCATTCTTTCCATAGACAGATAAAAAAACACAAAGTGCGGTTAAAAACATCATCATTTTTGACCGCACTTTGAAAGAGAAGGATTAAGCTGCAACTAATGCTTTTAATTGTTTTTCATAAGCTGCCCAATCGGTAATTGGACGGGTTGCCACACCTGTTTCCATCGCTTTTTTCGCTACCGCAGAAGACACGGTAAATAATAAACGAGGATCGAACGGAGTTGGAATTACATAATCCGGCCCAAAAGATAACGCACCATAATTAGCAATAATTTCTAATGGAACCGGTTCTTTCGCAAGACTCGCAATGGCATGAGAAGCCGCTAATTTCATTTCCTCATTAATCGCTGTTGCACCTACATCTAGAGCACCACGGAATAAGAATGGGAAACAAAGCACGTTATTAACTTGGTTTGGAAAGTCTGAACGACCAGTACAAACAATCGCATCTGGACGTACTGCTTTCGCTTCATCAGGCGTAATTTCAGGTACTGGGTTAGCCAATGCAAGAATTAATGGATTCTCCGCCATGGTTTTCACCATTTCAGGTTTTAACGCACCCGCTTTAGAACAACCTAAGAACACATCGGCTCCCTTAACGGCATCAGCTAATGTGCGCCAACCATTATCTTCAATGGCATAAAATTGTTTAGTTTCATCCATGTTATCGCCACGGCCTTTGAAAATCACACCTTTAGAGTCACACATGGTGATATTTTCTTTTTTGAAACCTAATGCACGAAGCAAGTTAGTACAAGCAATAGCTGAAGCACCTGCGCCATTTACTACTAAGCGAACATCTGCAATATTTTTACCAATAATTTCTAAACCGTTTAATGCTGCTGCACCGACGATAATGGCAGTACCATGTTGGTCATCATGGAATACCGGAATTCCCATTCGTTCACGCAATGCTTTTTCAATGTGGAAACATTCCGGTGCTTTGATATCTTCAAGGTTAATCCCACCAAAAGTAGGTTCTAATGAAGCGATAATATCGATTAATTTATCTGGATCATGTTCATTGATTTCAATATCGAAATACATTGATACCGGCAAATTTTTTGAACAATACCCCTTTCCCTTCCATAACAGGTTTTGAGGCAAGTGCCCCAATATTTCCTAAACCTAATACAGCAGTACCATTTGAAATCACAGCCACTAAATTAGCACGTGCAGTATAACGGCTTGCAGCTGAAGGATCTTTTTCAATTTCGAGACAAGGCTCTGCAACACCTGGAGAATAAGCAAGGGCTAAATCATGTTGGGTTTCTAACGATTTGGTTGGGGTGACCGCAATTTTTCCCGGAATTGGGAATTCATGAAAATCTAATGCGGCTTGGCGTAATTGTTCGCTCATATAAAAATACTCCATTTTCACTTAGGTTAAATAAAATTTGCGCCATTATACTCTCTTTTTAAGAGAATTTTGTGACATACCGCAAAAATTTTACAAAATTATTACAAAATATGAGTGAAATCGACCGCACTTTTTGTCTTTTTCTTCACATTTCAGAACCAAAAAAACGTTACTATGTCGCAAAAAAACATGCAGGATGTAAATAATGAGTTTGTTTTCTAAATTTAGAAGTGCCATCAATAAATTACAACGGAAAGCGATTAACAAAACCTTTCAACAACGGTTAACCAACCAAGGCATGTCAGTGATTTCTGCAAACTGTGTCGGTGCATTTATTTTGCACGACCTCAATCAGCCTTTTAATTCTCCGATTTGTTAACCTTTATTTAGACCCAAGCGATTTTGTTCGATATCTACAGAAATATCACATTCTATCAAGCACAACCGCTTCAATTTATACAAACAGAAAAAAACCGTATCCAGTTGGCCTATTAGGTGATCTTAAAGTGCACTTTATGCACTACCACTCCGAACAAGAAGCTCAGGAAAAATGGGATGCGCGCTCACAGCGTTTAGATTTCGATAACTTATTTATAATGATGACAGATAAAGATGGTGGAAAAGGTGCAAAATATGAGGATTTGCAAGCCTTCGATAACTTGCCTTATCCAAACAAAGTCGTCTTTACCCACAAGCCATATCCCGAATTAAAATCCGCTTTCTACATTAAAGGCTTTGAAAACGAAGGCGAAGTGGGCGATTTATTTACTTTTTCCGGTTGGAATGGTGAAAAATATTACGATCAGTTTGATTACGTCAGCTGGTTCAATCAAAAATAAGAGTTTACGATGCGACTAGATAAATTTATTGCCGAGAATACAGGCTTAACCCGTTCACAAGCCACCAAGGCCATTCGCCAAAGTGCGGTCAAAATTAATGGTGAAATTGTGAAAAATGGGGCGACCAAAGTAAGCCAAGAAGATGAGATTTATTTTGAAGATGAATTGTTGCCTTGGGTAGAAGAAGGGCAATATTTTATGTTGCATAAGCCACAAGGCTACGTTTGCTCTCACGATGATGGAGACTACCCAACTATTTATCAATTCTTTGAACCGCCTCTTTCTGGCAAGTTACACAGCGCTGGACGATTAGATGTGGATACCACAGGACTCGTGCTATTAACAGATGATGGTCAATGGTCACATCGTATTACTTCACCAAAACATCAATGCGAAAAAACCTATTTAGTCACTTTAGCCGATCCGGTTGAAAACCATTATGCTTCAGCCTGTGAAGAAGGCATTCTGTTACGTGGCGAAAAAGAACCCACTAAGCCGGCGAAATTAGAAGTATTAGATGATTACAACGTTAATTTAACTATCTCTGAAGGACGCTATCATCAGGTGAAAAGAATGTTTGCTGCACTTGGCAATAAAGTGGTTGCACTACACCGTTGGAGAATCGGTAACGTTGAATTAGATGAAAGCTTAGAAGAAGGCGAATTTCGTCCACTCACTCAGGAAGAAATCGACAATTTAGTGAAATAATATGAGCCAAAATATTAAACCTACCTTTATTTTTATCGCCACACTCGGCATCCTCTCGATGCTACCGCCTTTGGGCGTGGATATGTATATTCCGTCCTTTTTAAATATTGCTGAAGACCTAAATATCAACTCCGAGCAAGTTCAGCACACGCTGACATTCTTTGCTTACGGCATGGCAGCAGGACAATTATTCTGGGGGCCCTTTGGTGATAGTTTTGGTCGTAAACCGATTATTTTATTAGGTGTCATTATTGGTGCTATCACGGCTATTATTTTAACGGGCATTCATTCTATTGGTAGCTTCACTGCACTGCGTTTCATTCAAGGTTTCTTTGGTGCTGCGCCTGTGGTGCTTTCAGGGGCGTTATTACGAGATTTATTTAGCAAAGGATCAACTTTCTCGAGTCATGTCCACCATCACACTTGTCTTTATGATTGCACCGCTTGTTGCACCAGTAATTGGCGGATATATTGTGAAATTTTTCCATTGGCACATGATCTTTTATGTGATCGGTGCGATGGGATTTCTTGCAGCATTGCTCGTCTTTTTCATTATTCCTGAAACCCATAAACAAGAAAACCGTATTCCACTACGCCTAAATATCATTGCTCGTAACTTTCATGACGCTTTCAAAACAAAAAGAAGTGTTAGGTTATATGGCGGTGGCTTCTTTTGGTTTTGGCGGTTTATTTGCTTTCATCACTGCGGGATCAATTGTCTATATCGGTATTTATGGCATTCCAGTCGATCAATTCGGGTATTTCTTTATGATCAATATTGCCATCATGACAACAGCCTCCTATCTCAATGGGAAATTTGTATTGAAATTAGGTGCTGAAACCATGTTACGAATTGGTATTGCTGTACAATTCATATCAGGAATTTGGCTATTTTTAACCGCACTTTTTGATTTTGGTTTTTGGTCAATGGCAATTGGTGTAGCCTTTTTTGTCGGTCAAAACCCATTAATCTCATCCAATGCTACCGCCTCTATTCTAGAAAAATTCCCAACGATGGCGGGTACCGCAAATTCATTAATGGGAAGTGTACGTTTTGGTGTCGGTGCGGTGATGGGTTCCCTTGTAGCGAGTTTTAAAATGGAAACCGCTGCACCAATGCTCTATACAATGACAGCTTGCGTGGTCATTTCAGCCCTCTCTTATTACTTCCTGACTTATCGAAATGAACGATAAAGTGCGGTCAATTTTCGAGTCAATTTAAAGCAATAAAGGCGGGAACTCCCGCCTTTTTTATGTCCATCAACATTTATTTCCAAATTCGATGATCTAATACTCGTTTTTTAATTTCAGGATAGAGGTCAATTTTAAATTCAGGCTCTTTTCCTGCTTTTAATTGACGTTGATAGTCCTTCATTAACTTCCACACAATTGGGGAAAGTAAAACAATTGCGACTAAGTTAATAATTGCCATCACAGCCATCACCGTGTCTGCAAAATTCCATACGACATTGCCTGATTTTACCGAACCGAAATAAACGAAGAATAATACCGATAAACGGAATGTCCATACAAACCACGGTTTATTTTTAATAAAGCGAATGTTACTTTCTGCGTAAGCATAGTTACCGATAATAGAGGAATAAGCGAAAAGCAATAAAATAAAAGCTAAGAAGTGTACGCCAAACTCCCCAACATGATAACGCAATGCGTTTTGTGTTAAGGAAATACTTTTCAGTGTTTCACTGCCATAGTTATCAGAAAGCAGAATAATTACTGCCGTACAAGTACAAACGATCATGGTATCCACAAACACACCAAGCATTTGCACTAAGCCTTGGCTAACCGGATGTTTTACATGAGCAGCTGCTGCGGCATTTGGGGCAGAGCCCATCCCCGCTTCATTAGAGAATAATCCACGTTTAATCCCCATCATCATGGCTTTGGAGACTAAAGCACCAAACATACCACCAGCGGCTGATTGGAAAGTAAAAGCACTTTTATAAATATTGGCGATTACCGTCGGAATCATATCAATATGCATACCTAAGATAATTACCGCCATGATTAAATAAAAGAGTGCCATCATCGGTACTACGCTACTAGAAATAGTCGCAATACGTTTTCACACCACCGAAAATAATTGCAGCAGTTAATACCACTAAAACCAGACCTACATATTCACCTTGCCAATCCCAAGCATTTTTAGTTGCTTCTACGATTGAGTTTGCTTGAACTGAATTAAATGCAAAACCAAAAGTAAAAATAAGTGATACCGCAAACGCTACCGCTAAGCAACGTGATTTTAAACCTTGTGTAATATAGTAAGCGGGGCCACCACGGAAAGAACCATCTTTATCTTGAATTTTGAATACCTGTGCTAAAGTCGATTCTGCAAAAGCACTCGACATCCCAATAAATGCCGTTACCCACATCCAGAATACTGCACCCTTCTCCACCAAGTGCAATGGCTGTTGCTACACCACTGATATTACCGACACCAACTCGACTTGCAAGCCCAGTTGCAAAAGCTTGGAATGGCGTTAGAGAATTACCCTCTGCCGCGCGACCAAACCACATTTCACGTATACTTGCAGGGAAAAGGACGTAACTGTACTAAGCCTGTAGTAATTGTAAAAAATAGACCTACACCTAATAAAATAACAATCGTGATATTCCATAATGGCTCATCTAAATGTTCAACAACCCATGTTAAACCTTGCTCAATCCAGTTCCCAAATTCTGTCAGCATAAAAAAACCTCGCTTAAAAAAATCAATATGTTGATTGTAGAGATAAAAAGAAAAAAATCCAGTTTTCTTAAAAAAAGAAACTGGATTTCTTTATCCTATAACATAAAAATTTATTCAAATTTTTTTGCTGTATTTTTTTAGATTAAATCTATTCACGTTTTAAAAAAATAATGCGGCAGCACCACGAACACCACCAGAATCACCATGTTTTGCTTTTTTGATTGGTGGCACTTTTGCACTACGCATTAAATGAGCTGGCAATGCTTTTGGTAATGCTTCATAGAGATAATCAAAATTAGATAAACCACCACCTAGCACAATCATATGTGGATCAAATGCTGTGATAATGTTACCGATAGAAATAGCCGCTAACTCTACAAAAATGCGAACAAAATCAACCGCACTTTCCTCTTTCGCATAAAAGCGATCGATAATCTCTTTGGCTGATAACTCTTCCCCTTTTAAATCACGGTACAACATTTCAAAGCCGCGACCAGAAATATACGTATCTAAACAAGCCTGATTGCCACAACCACATTGGTAAATTGGCGCTTTATCCCAGCCTAATAATTTTAAGGCATGATAATTTAATTGAAGGTGGCCTAACTCCCCTGCCATCCCGACTTGTCCTGAGTGAATTTTGCCATTAATTACAAAACCACCACCAAAGCCTGTCCCCAAAATAAGCCCTAATACAGAAGGATATTGAGTATTTTCCTCATCACAAGCTTCAGAGAGAGCAAAAACAATTTGCATCATTTTCTGCTCGCACTTCACGATCTAAAACGCGTTCAAGATCGGCTAAAATCGGCTTATTATCTGCAACACGAATATTCGTCACTTCAGCAAGCCCAGTTGTTAAATTAACAAATCCAGGCAAACCTAAACCTACTGTGCCTTTTTCACCAAAGTGGGCATCAGCACGTTCTACTAGCGTTTTGATCGCTTGTAACCAATCTTGATAATCTGTTTGTGGCGTTGGCACGCGCTCGGTATAAAGTTTTTCTAATTTTTCATTAAAAGCAGCCAATTCAATCTTTGTGCCACCGATATCAATACCGTAATACATATTGTCTCCTCAAAGAGCGGTCAAAATTGTTGGAATGTCTGGACTGTATTTTCCTTGAAATCAAAATGAAAATCCATGATAAAAATCATATTTTCTACAAGCAATAAAAAGACCGGCTTTATCACTCAAACCGGTCTTTGATGCTATTTATTGTTAAAAAAGCCTTTCTTCTGCAAGAAACCAAAAAAATAATCAAATGAACAATCCATGCCGAAATTATCGCCACAAATAAATCGATTGGATAATGCATCCCAAGGCGTACGCGGCTAATCAACATTAATACGCCCCAAATGGTCATCGCACCAATAAGCAATTCTGCTTTAAAAGAACGCTTCCCTAATAATTGGCTAAATCCAACGGCTAACATAAGCCAAGTAGCGGCAAAAATAGAATGACCAGATGGGAAAGAATAACCGGTTTCATCTTCATAATGGGCTTTTAACCAGGCTGGCGTATCGGCTTGTGTCGAATAAAATTTATCCACTAATTTCGCACGTTCTGAACGATCTTGATGATAAAAGGCATCCGTAGTACTTTCTGTTTTTTCCGCTAAATAGACGGTAAAAGGACGCGGCTCGGCAAAAACCGTTTTTAAACCTGTTTTAATTACTTGTGTAGATAATACCGACAGCCCCATTACAATCACGCCCATAATCCATTGTTTACGATTTTCAAAAAGAAAACGGAAAAGTAAAGCAAATACACCACAGGTAATTAAAGCGTAAGGTACGCTACCGGTTTCGGTTAAAAGATAAAGCCAATAATCCCATTCCATTAATTGGTTGTTTCCATGCCAATGATAAGCAAAACCCCAAACAAAAAATGGTACAAGACAAAGGAATAACGTATATAATGACAGCCTTTTAAACATTGTTGCCTCTTGATAATAAAAATAAAGTGCATATTTTAGCAGAATAAAGTTGAAAAAAGGATAAGTTATGTCAAAAATCCAATTGGTTGCCCAAGCCAATTTGCCTACCGAATATGGCATATTTAAAATGGTCGGATTTGAATTTCCCGATACAAAAAAAGAACACGTCGCATTAGTGATGGGTGATATCTCAAGCCAAGATGAGCCAGTGCTCGCCCGCATTCATTCTGAATGCTTAACGGGTGATGCATTACACAGTTTAAAATGCGATTGTGGTTTCCAGCTTGCAGCCGCATTACGTCAAATTAGTGAAGCGGGTCGTGGTGTGTTGATCTATCATCGTGAAGAAGGCCGTGGCATTGGTTTAATTAATAAAATTCGAGCTTATTCATTACAAGATCAAGGGCATGGATACTATTGAAGCCAACCTTGCATTAGGTTTTAAAGCTGATGAACGTAACTTTAATGTGTGTGCCGATATGTTTGAATTATTAGGTGTGAAGCAAGTTCGCTTGATGACAAACAACCCACAAAAAGTAGAAACCATGAAAAAAGCGGGCATTAATATTGTAGAACGCGTACCGTTAAATGTGGGTGAAAATCGTTACAACACGAAATATCTTGATACCAAAGCGAAAAAAATGGGCCATTATATTGTGCATAATAATGAAGAGCATTTAATGACTTGCCCACATTGCCAAGAAGAAGTGATTTAAATAAAAAAAGCCATACAACTGTATGGCTTTTCTTTATCAAAAACAATTATTGATTAACGCCCCAATGACGAGTGTCTTTATCAAATTTCATGCCTGAATGCGATCCTTCTGAACCATTAAAAATAAACGTCTTTATTTGCACAAGCTGAAATTACTAATGCACCAATAACAATAAGAATTAATTTTTTTCATTGTGTCTACCTTTTTAAAAAACTAACTTGCCAAAATTGTATCACAATTTCTCCGTATTTTTCCTGCTTAAATTAGTCCTTTTCTTGCAAAATTTATCTTTGACTTCTACAATACCGCCTCATTTTTAACTTGTAGTTCGCAAACCTCCTACATAAAAAAACTAGGTATCCTATGAATATTTCAAATCCTAATCACAATCGTAAAGCCCTCGTGATCTTCTCTGGTGGACAAGATTCCACAACCTGTTTAATTCAAGCTATTGCTGAATATGGCGTGGAAAATGTGGAAACCGTCACCTTTCAATATGGCCAACGTCATGCTATCGAATTAGAAAAAGCCCGTTGGATCGCCAAAGATCTCGGTGTAAAACAAACGTTAATTGATACGTCCGTCATCAAATCCATTACCCATAATGCCTTAATGGATGCCAATGCAGATATTGAACAAAAAGACGGGGAATTACCGAATACCTTTGTGGATGGCCGAAATGCACTCTTCTTATTATATGCCGCGATCTATGCAAAAGGACAAGGTATTAATGACATTATTACGGGCGTATGTGAAACAGATTTCAGTGGCTATCCCGATTGCCGTGATGTGTTTATCAAATCCATGAATGTCACCCTTAATTTAGCCATGGATTATCCATTCAATTTAAAAACACCACTAATGTATCTCACTAAAGCCCAAACCTGGGCTCTTGCCGATGAATTAGGTACGTTAGATTATATTCGTCATCACACTCACACTTGCTACGAAGGTGTTGAAGGCGGTTGCGGGGAATGCCCGAGCTGCAAATTGAGAGATAAAGGCTTTGCAGGAATATTTAGCCACAAAAGCAAAAGCTTAGTATCAAGATAACTCAATCTAGAGAGGTTAAATCGATTCAAATGAATCCAAAGTGCGGTCAAAATTCACGTCAAATTTTGACCGCACTTTTACTTGATATAGTATCCGTCTCTTTTCTCATCTTTGATTTTATAAACGCGTCATTTTTTGATAAAATCACGCCAATTTTTTATAAATAAGTAACTAATTTTAAAAATGACTACAAATTATTCTGCTCAAGAAATTACGGTTCTGAAAGATCTCGAACCGGTGCAAATTCGCCCCGGCATGTACACGGACACTACCCGTCCAAATCATCTTGCTCAAGAAGTTATCGATAACAGTGTGGATGAAGCCCTTGCGGGTTTTGCCACCAAAGTTGAAGTGATTTTACACGCTGATCAATCGCTTGAAGTTATTGATAATGGACGCGGGATGCCAGTGGACATTCATCCAACGGAAGGCGTTTCTGGTGTGGAAGTGATCTTAACTAAGCTTCATGCAGGCGGTAAATTCTCGAATAAAAACTATGAATTTGCTGGTGGTTTACACGGGGTGGGGATTTCTGTCGTCAATGCCCTTTCTGAACGCGTTGATATTCAAGTTAAACGTAACGGCGAAGTGTATAAAATTGCCTTTGAAAATGGCGTAAAAGTAGAAGAATTAGAAGTCATCGGGACTTGTGGCAGACGTACAACCGGTACCACCGTCCACTTCAAACCAAATCCAAAATATTTTGATAGCAAGAATTTTTCTGTCAGCCGTTTACGCCATTTATTGCGTGCTAAAGCCGTGCTTTGTTCAGGCTTAGAAATTAAATTTGTCGATAAAGTGAATAACACTGAAGATGTGTGGTGTTATCAAGATGGTTTATCCGATTACTTAACCGAAGCAGTGAATGGTTTTGAAACCTTGCCTGAAAAACCTTTTGTCGGTGAATTTAAAGGCTCCACCGAAGCAGTAAGCTGGGCATTATTATGGTTACCGGAAGGTGGTGAACTTATTGCAGAAAGCTATGTAAACTTGATTCCAACGGTACAAGGCGGAACACACGTAAATGGTCTTCGTCAAGGTTTGCTCAATGCCATGACTGAATATTGTGAATTCCGCAATAAATTACCACGTGGCGTGAAATTAACTGCAGACGACATTTGGGATCGCTGTGCTTATATTCTTTCACTGAAAATGCAAGATGCTCAATTTGCTGGCCAAACAAAAGAACGTTTATCTTCCCGTCAAAGTGCGGTCTTTGTTGCGGGTGTTTTAAAAGATGCCTTCAGTTTATGGTTGAAATCAAAACGTACAAGATGCCGATCAGCTTAGCTGAAATGGCTATTAGCTCTGCACAACGTCGTTTAAATGCAGCCAAAAAAAGTCGTGCGTAAAAAAATTAGTGAGCGGTCCTGCTCTACCGGGTAAATTAGCCGATTGTGCATCACAAAATTTAGAAAAAACCGAATTATTCTTAGTAGAAGGTGACTCTGCGGGGCGGCTCAGCCAAACAGGCGCGAGACCGTGAATATCAAGCGATCCTACCGTTACGCGGAAAAATCTTAAATACTTGGGAAGTCGCTAGCGATCAAGTGCTTGGCTCAACGGAAATTCATGATATTGCTGTGGCGCTTGGTATCGATCCTGATAATGAAGACTTATCTCAACTTCGTTACGGGAAAGTCTGTATTTTAGCCGATGCGGACTCTGATGGTTTACATATTGCTACCCTACTCTGCGCCCTCTTTTTACGTCATTTCCCGAAATTAGTACAAGATGGGCATGTCTATGTGGCAATGCCTCCACTCTATCGTATCGACTTAGGCAAAGAAGTGTTTTATGCCCTTGATGAAAATGAGAAAGAAGCCATTTTTAGAACGTTTAAAAGGTAAAAAAGGCACCTTAAACGTGCAACGATTCAAAGGTTTGGGTGAAATGGATCCGTCACAATTACGTGAAACCACCATGGATCCGAATACTCGCCGATTAGTTCAATTAACTTACGATCTTGAGGAAGATCAAGGCGCAGCGACATTAGAATTAATGGATATGTTACTCGCTAAAAAAAGGGCAGAAGATCGCAAAAATTGGTTGCAAACTAATGGCGATCAAGTGGATTTAATAGTTTAAGTATTTCGAGGTCAATCATGAACGAACAACGTCGAGATTTTTTTAGAAACAGCGCATTAGGCTTAGCAACGATTACATTAGGTGCAGGTTTTAGTCTCATTCCTTCTGCTCAAGCGGAAGAAAAAGCCTCAAATGTGACGGCTACTGCAGTTGAAAATTTACCTGAGATTGAAGCTAGAATTGACGCTCGCGCCCAATGTACCAAAAACCGATTGAACGTAACTATCCGGCAAAAGTCGTGGTGAAACTAACCGCACTTGAACAAATTATGGATTTAATGGATGGCGTGCAATTTAAATTTTGGACATTAAACGGTAGCGTGCCTGCACCATTTATTCGTGTACGCGAAGGTGATATGGTAGAAGTGCAACTTTCCAACTCAGCAAGTTCCATGATGCCACATAGTCTTGATTTCCATGCAGCACCTGTACCAATGGGAGGGGCAATGGCAAGTGAAACCCCACCAACTCGGACATCTACCTTCCAATTTAGAGCGTTACGTTCAGGCATTTATCTATACCACTGTGGCAGCCAACCTGTGGATATTCATCTCGCGAAAGGAATGTATGGTTTAGTTTTAGTTGAGCCAAAAGAAGGCTTACCAAAAGTGGATCGTGAGTTTTACATTATGCAAAGTGAATTCTATACCAAAGGTGAATTTGGCGATCCTGGCTTGCAACCGTTCAGTATGAAAAAAGCCATTGATGAGCGCCCTGAATATGTCCTCTTCAACGGCAAAGTTGGTTCAACCATGGATGAAAATGCCTTAAAAGCGAAAACCGGTGAAACCATTCGTCTATTTGTAGGAAATGCAGGGCCGAATTTATGCTCTTCTTTCCACTTAATCGGTGCAGTATTTGACAATGTGTATGTGGAAGGTGGTACGCTTATTAATCACAATGTTCAAACTACATTGATTCCATCCGGTAGCGCCACCATGGTGGAAACTCGAATTGATGTACCTGGCACTTATGTCTTTATGGATCACTCCATTTTCCGCGCAGTAAATAAAGGCACAATGGGACATATTGTGGTTGAAGGTGAAAAAAATCCGAATATTTATTCTGGAAAACTAAAAGACGAAGCCTTTAAAGAAGCTAACCCACAAAAACCACAACCCGTTCCTTACGAAATTGACAGTCACAAAGGAATGGATATGGGACATTCTCATCACGAACATTCTGATGCGAATTCCGGTGCAACAAGAAAATAAATTAGAAGAATATGAGCAATATTAACTACGAAGGCATCGAGCAGATGCCACTTCGCACCTTTACAGAAAAGGCTTATCTTAATTATTCAATGTACGTCATCATGGATCGTGCTTTGCCTTTTATTGGCGATGGCTTAAAGCCCGTTCAACGTCGTATTGTCTATGCAATGTCTGAACTAGGTTTAAATGCTGCGGCAAAATTTAAAAAATCCGCCCGTACCGTCGGTGATGTGTTAGGTAAATTCCATCCACATGGTGACTCCGCTTGTTATGAAGCCATGGTATTAATGGCTCAGCCTTTTTCTTACCGTTATCCTTTAGTGGATGGGCAAGGAAACTGGGGGGCGCCAGATGATCCTAAATCATTCGCGGCGATGCGTTATACAGAATCTCGCTTATCCAAAATCTCTGAAATTCTATTATCTGAATTAGGTCAAGGTACTGTTGATTTCCAACCGAACTTTGATGGTACTTTAGAAGAACCACAATATTTGCCTGCGCGTTTGCCTCATATTCTCTTAAACGGCACCACCGGGATTGCCGTCGGGATGGCAACCGATATTCCACCACACAATATTAATGAAGTAGCAGATGCAGCTGTGATGCTATTAGATAATCCAAAAGTAGGATTAGATGATGTGCTCAATATCATTCAAGGCCCTGATTTCCCAACTGAAGCGGAAATTATTTCCCCTAAAGATGATATTCGCAAAATGTATGAAACTGGTCGTGGCTCTATTAAGATGCGCGCAACATGGCATAAAGAAGACGGTGAAATCATCATTAGTGCACTTCCTCATCAATCTTCCCCCTCTAAAATTATTGCACAAATCGCTGAGCAAATGACAGCGAAAAAATTGCCAATGGTGGAAGATATTCGTGATGAAGCAGATTATGAAAATCCTGTTCGTATCGTGCTTGTTCCGCGTTCAAATCGCGTTGACACGGATGCCTTGATGGCGCATTTATTTGCGACGACGGATCTCGAAAAAAGCTATCGTGTGAATATGAATATGATCGGACTTGATCATAAACCAGCCGTGAAAGGCTTACTTCAAGTTCTCACAGAATGGCTGACATTCCGTCGTACTACCGTGACACGCCGTTTACAACATCGTTTAGATAAAGTACTCGCTCGTTTACACATTTTAGATGGTTTGATGATTGCCTTCCTCAATATTGATGAAGTGATTGAGATTATTCGTACTGAGGATGAACCTAAACAAGTTTTAATGGCTCGTTTTAACTTAAGTGATGAACAGGCAGAAGCCATTTTAAACTTACGTTTGCGCCATTTAGCCAAATTAGAAGAACATCAATTACAAGCTGAAAAAGATAAACTTGAAGAAGAGCGGTCAAATTTAGAGTTAATTTTAGGGATCTGAACGTCGCTTAAATACCTTGATCAAAAAGAAATTCAAGAAGATGCGAAAAAAATACGCCAGTCCCTAGAATGTCTCAATTAGTTGAGCGTGAAGAAGCGAAAGCTATTTCTGAAAGTGAAATGACTCCAGCTGAACCCGTTACCGTCATCTTATCTGAAATGGGCTGGGTACGCTGTGCAAAAGGTCATGACATTGATCCGGCAGGATTAAGCTATAAAGCAGGTGATAAATATCTCGCTCACGCTTGCGGTAAAAGCAATCAACCCGTGATCTTTATTGATAGTACTGGTCGTAGCTATGCTTTTAGATCCATTAAGCTTACCTTCTGCGCGTTCACAAGGTGAACCGCTCACCGGTAAACTCACATTACCGGCCGGTGCGACCATTGAACAGGTTATTATGGAACCTGAAAAACAAGAATTATTGATGGCATCAGATGCGGGATACGGTTTTATTTGCAAATTTGAAGATTTAATTGCGCGTAATAAAGCTGGAAAAGCCTTGATTTCTTTGCCAGAAAATGCGAAAGTCTTGAAACCTGAAACACTTTCCGAGTCGGCCTCACTTCTTGTGTCCCTCACTTCAGCGGGGTCGAATGCTGATTTTTTTCCGGTACGAGATTTACCGGCATTATCAAAAGGGAAAGGCAACAAAATCATCAGTATTCCAGCAGCGAATGCAAAAGCGCGGTCAGAATTATTGGTGAAATTGTTCTTAATTTCAGAGCAAGCCAGCCTTGAGTTCCATTCCGGTAAACGAAAAATCACATTAAAACCGGAAGATCTGCAAAAATTCCGAGCGGAACGCGGCAGAAAAGGCTCCCAATTACCACGTGGATTACATAGTAATGTTGATATTGTGGTAATTGAACCCGAACACAACTCATAAGAATTCTCGGAACCAAACTAAATAGGAGGATATTTCGTGAATATTGTTTTTGACACTTATCAAACACTTGCTTTAGCAAGCTTTGTATTATTACTCGGTTATTTTCTAGTAAAACGCATTCGAGTTTTACAAACATTCAATATCCCAGAGCCTGTTGTTGGCGGCTTTATTGTGGCTATTGCATTAACGATTTTATATAAAGTAAATGGCACTTCATTCACTTTTGAGAAAAGCTTACAAACATCCATGATGTTGGTATTCTTCTCCTCTATCGGTTTAAGTGCAAACTTTTGCTCGCTTAATTAAAGGCGGAAAACCATTAGTTATCTTCCTATTCGCTGCTGCAATACTCATTGTTTGCCAAAATGTCATCGGTATTTGTAGGTACTAAATTATTAGGTATTGATCCTGCTTACGGTTTACTTGCTGGTTCAGTCACCCTAACCGGGTGGTCATGGTACTGGTGCGGCATGGGCAGAAACATTTACTAAAGAATTTAATCTACCGGCTGCAACAGAAATTGCGATGGCATGTGCCACGTTTGGTTTAGTCTTTGGTGGTATCTTTGGTGGTCCAGTATCTCGTTATTTATTAAATCATCAAAAACAAGGTGAAAACCCAGAGAATGATGACGTAGATGACGTACAAGAAGCATTTGAGCACCCGACTTACAAACGTAAAATAAATGCGCGCTCAATCATTGAGACCATTGCAATGCTTTCTTTATGTTTACTCATCGGTCAATATTTAGATGGCTTAACAAAAGGTACAGACATGCAATTACCAACATTCATATGGTGTTTATTTACAGGGTAATTATTCGTAACAGCTTAACCAATTTATTCAAATTCCAAGTCGCTGATTCAGCGATTGACGTATTAGGTAGCGTAGGTTTATCTATCTTCTTAGCGATTGCTTTAATGTCTCTCAAACTTTGGGAATTAGTAGGTCTTGCAGCAGATGTACTCATTATCTTAGCGGTTCAAGTTGTCTTCATGGCTTTCTTCGCTATCTACGTCACATACCGAATGATGGGCAAAGATTATGATGCGATTGTATTAAGTGCGGGTCACTGTGGTTTTGGTCTCGGTGCAACACCAACAGCCGTTGCTAACATGCAAGCGATTACTAGTCGTTTCGGACCATCTCACAAAGCGTTCTTAATCGTACCAATGGTAGGGGCATTCTTTATCGACTTATTAAATGCCGGTCTCTTAAAAATGTTCTTAAGCGTTGTTGAAGCGCTTCATTAATAAAACGTAAAAAGAAAGGCTGACATCTTGTCAGCCTTTTTACTTTGCAAACCTACTATGCTAAATATTCTAAAAACTCTCCCACGGTGTGGAAAGATCCAAATATCAGCACAATGTCATTTTTATCGGCATTTTTAACCGCACTTTGAACCCCTTCAATAACAGAGTCTTCAGAAACACTTTTTGCGGATGGGTAAACTGATGTCAATTTTGCATTTAAGTCATCACCGGATTGACCACGGTAACCACCTAATGTTACACAATACCATTGGTCAATAACGGAAGTAAGTTGGGTAAACACCGACTCTGCATCTTTATCTTTCAACATACCACAAACGGCAATGATACGACCCTGATATTTGTGCTTTTAAGTGCGGTCAATTTTTCGGCTAAATATTTTTGCCGCATGAGGATTATGCCCAACATCGATGATCACTTTTGGTAACTGTGAATAAGGAGCACTCAAGCGAGCTGCCAATTTTTCTAGCTGATTACCTTTCAATTGTTGGAAACGACCAACTAATTCCACTTCAATTAATGAACGTTTAATGGTCTCGACAGAAATATCAAAAAGGTCATTGCTCAACAGCCGCCAAAGCGGTTGCTGCATTAGCTAATGGAATTTGGCAAAAACGGGAGATTTTTCTAACCGCACTTTGTTGCTCTGCCACATCCAAGTTTGCTCATTGGCTTTAAACGACCAATTAACATCTCGGCGTGAAACGTGGCAATGTAACTTTCTCCGCTTGTTCTAACATAGGGTTGCGGAACATTGGGTTCGCCAATTACAACCGGTTTTGTTTGTGCGGAAAAATACCCGCTTTTTCAAAAGCTAATTTCTTCACGTGTTGAACCCTAGAAAAATCCGTATGATCAATATCAATACTGGTGATAACCGCCAGATCATTATCGACAATATTGGTTGCATCCAAACGCCCACCAAGCCCCTACTTCAAAAATCACAACATCAAGTTTCGCTTGTTTGAAATAAATGCAAAGCCGACAACGTGCTAAATTCAAAATAAGTGAGGGACTGCGTTTTATACTTTTCGATGAAATCAAAAGAAGCGGTATGCATTTCATCTGGTAAGTCTTGATTTTGAATACGAACACGTTCGTTATAACGCAATAAATGAGGTGAGGAATACACACCCACACGCAAACCGTGATTTAACAAAAATGGTTTCAAGCAAACGGCAAGTCGTGCCTTTACCATTTGTGCCCCCTACCGTGATCACATAAGGTGCGGGATTCAAAAGGTCCAATTCTTCTGCCACTAATTTAATGCGTTCTAGCCCTAAATCAATGGCTTTAAAGTGACTGTTTTCCAAATAAGAAAGCCACTCAGCGAGTGGCGAAGTGGCTTTTAAATTCATTGTATTACTCATGTTCAACAACTTCTACTTCAACAAAAGGTGAAGGTTGATTGGTGAGTTTGCTTAAAAGGTTTCCAAGGGTTGAACGCATTTCTGAACGTTTCACGATCATATCAATCGCCCCTTTCTCAAGTAAGAATTCACTACGTTGGAAGCCTTCTGGTAATTTTTCACGTACAGTTTGTTCGATAACACGTGGGCCTGCAAAACCGATTAATGCTTTTGGCTCAGCGATGTTTACATCACCTAACATCGCAAAACTTGCAGATACCCCACCTAATGTTGGGTCAGTTAATACAGAAATAAACGGTACGCCTTTTTCACGCATTTTTGCCAAAACCGCACTGGTTTTCGCCATTTGCATTAAGGAGAAAAGCGCTTCTTGCATACGTGCACCACCACTTGCAGAGAAACAAACAAACGGACAATTTAATTCCATTGCTTTTTCTGCCGCTTTTCACAAATTTTTGCACCCTACAACCGATCCCATTGAGCCGCCCATGAAAGCTAAAGTTTGAAGCTGCAACAACAATCAGGCATATTGTAAAGTGTACCGGTCATTGTGATTAACGCATCTTTTTCACCCGTTTCTTTTTTTGAGCTGCAGAAATACGATCTTTATATTTTTTTAAATCTTTAAATTTAAGAATATCTTTTTGGTTCTAAATCAGCCGACAATTCTTGGCTTGAACCCTTCATCTAATAAAGGCTAAAAGGCGCTCACGAGCATCAATGCGCATATGATGGCCGCATTTTGGGCAAACATGTAAATTACGTTTTACTTCTTCGCCGTAAAGGACTTGTTCGCAAGAGGTACATTTTGTCCAAACCCCTTCTGGCACGTTTGCTTTACGTGATGTAGCGGAAGAGGTTCCTTTGCTAAAAATTTTATCAATCCAGCTCATTTTTTTACCTTTTTATTAACTAGAAAAAGTTTGCGTATTTAATCATAATTTAGCGAAATTTGCTAGTCAGATGAGATTATCTTCTAAAAAAACAACGGCCCTAAATTTTTCTGTGGAATCGCAAATTTTTTTCAGGGTAAATGACATTCACTAAATATAAGCCTTCGGGTTTCGCTGTTGGAGCAGCTAATTTACGATCTTTTTGCTCTAACAACCATTTCATCCACTCAACAGGTTGATTGCCTGCACCGACTTCAATCAAGCTTCCCTACAATGTTACGCACCATATGATGCACAAAAGCATTAGCTTGAATATCCACAATAATGTACTGCCCTTTTCGCACCACATTTTAAATGATGCACATTTCGCCAAGGGGTATTCGATTGACATTGTGCCGCACGGAAAGAGGAAAAATCATTTTTCACCCAATAAAGAACTGCCCCGCTTGGTGCATTTTCTTTTCGTCTAAATCTAAATGGCAATGGGTAATCCCTTCCGGCAAAATGGCTGAACGTAATTTATTGCAATACAAAGATATAACGATAGCGACGCGCGGTTGCCGAAAAAAACGGGCGTGAAATTCATCATCCACCACTTTTTGCCCAACTCACTGAAATGTCATCAGGCAAATTCGCATTCGTGCCCAAATGCCCATGCTTTTTCAGGGGCGAACAGCTGTAGTTTCAAAATGCACCACTTGTCCCTGTGCCATGCACACCAGAGTCTGTTCTGCCCGCACAAAAACACTTCAATTTTTCATTTGCCACGAAAAGATAACGCTTTTTTTCTAATTCTTCTTGTACGCTGCGCACTTTCTCTTGTCGCTGCCAGCCACAATACTGTTTTTCCGTTATATTCAATGCCTAAGGCTATCTTCATTGGAAAATACTCCTAAAAACGATTTCAAATTTGACCGCACTTTGCCCGAAAAGAAAAAAACACCAATAACTCATCATTATTGGTGTTCTTATCATAAGCTAAAAAAATTAAGCACGTTTGAAGTCAATGTGAACCAATTTTGGTTTGAATGGGTGACGTTGCATTGCTTGAACTTTCACTGCAACTTCTTTACCTTCAACCACTAAAGTGATTACATCGCTATAGAAAGAATCGTGAGCTTGTGCGTTGTTTAATTCATCGTGATTTAAGATGATTGAAACAGGTGCTTCGCTGCCACCATAAATGATTGCAGGGATTTGACCGTTGTGACGCAGGCGGCGGCTCGCACCCTTACCTTGCGCTTGACGAACTTCAGCGTTAAATTTAAATGCCATTTTCATGTTCTCTTGATTGAAAAAGTTTAAAAATAAAAAAATTGCAGGCGACCCAGCAATTTTTCCTAAATTTAGCTCAAAGACAAACTTTGAGAGCGACGGATTATAAAATATTCAGCCCCACAATGCAAATTTACACCGCAAATTTTTCTAGGCTTTTTCAAGGCAAAGCGATTAAAAATGAAATCCCCAATTTTTAATTAATTTTAACTAACTGATTGTAAGTGGGTTTCAAATGGAATTTCTTATCAGCTTTTTACCGATTACGGTTATTGGGCGGTGCTATTTGTGCTGATTATTTGTGGCTTTGGTGTACCCTATTCCAGAAGATATCACGCTTGTTTCCGGCGGTGTAATAGCTGGCCTCTATCCTGAAAGCGTCAATTCCCACTTAATGTTAGTCGTGAGTATGATTGGCGTACTTGCCGGTGATTCAACCATGTACTGGCTTGGTCGTATTTACGGCACTCGAATTCTTCGTTTCCGTCCCAATGCGCAAACTAGTCACCTTAGAACGTCTCAAAAATGGTACGTGAAAAATTTGACCAATACGGCAACCGCGTATTATTTGTGGCTCGTTTCTTACCTGGTTTACGTGCACCAATTTACATGGTTTCGGTATTACCCGTCGCGTCAGTTACACCCGCTTTGTATTAATTGATTTCTGTGCTGCGATTATTTCCGTACCAATTTGGGTTTTACCTTGACGAATTTGGTGCTAAAACTTTAGATTGGTTACACGAGCAAATTCAAAAAGGCCAGCTTGTGATTTATATCCTAATCGGTGTTTTAGCTCTGTACCTATTTTTGGAAAATGGAAAAAGCGAAGAAACAGGCTAAATAATTTCCATAAAGTGGTTTAAAATTTTATAAATTTTCGTCAGATAAAAACGCTTAATAATTCTATTATGCGTTTTTGTTTATGTTAACCCACTCTCACATCTTTATTTTCTAAATAAGCAGAAGATGTCCCTTGAAAACTTACATTTTCAAGGGACAGAGCTCATAGAGAAATCTTTTCTCTTATTGTAACAACGTTTTTTCATTTCGCAGTGCCATTACAACGAGTGAATTCTATCTTATTTATTTTTATCGTCAATATATTTTTATACAAAAATCTGTTAAAAATTTAAACACACACTAATAAAAAGGAACCAACCTTATGGAAAATAAAAACTGGCATTATATCCTTGGTCTACGACCTTGGTATCGCCTCTGTTGGCTGGGCTGTAGTTGAAATCGACGAAAAAGAGAATCTCTGCGTTTAATTGATGTTGGTGTACGCACATTCGAACGAGCAGAAGTGCCCAAAACAGGTGAAAGTCTCGCGCTTCGCCGTTTAGCCTGCTCCGCTCGTCGATTAACTCAACGTCGCGTTGCTCGCCTGAAAAAGCAAAACGACTTCTAAAATCAGAAACATCCTATTATCCACTGATGAACGTCTTCCTCACCAAGTTTGGCAGCTACGTGTCGAAAGTCTGAGATCAAACAGAACGCCAAGAATGGGCTGCAGTGTTATTACATTTAATTACACCGTGGTTATTTATCTCAGCGTAAAAATAAAAGTAAAAGCGAAAATAAAGAGCCAGGTGCGTTATAAGCGGTGTAGCCAGTAACCATGAATTACTGCAACAAGCTACATATCGCACGCCCGCAGAACTTGCTGTATTTGAGGTCGAAGAAGGCCATATCCGTAACCAGCAAGGCGCATATACATCACGTTTAGCCGACCAGACTTACTCGCTCGAAATGGAACTTCTCTTCTCTCGTCAACGATTACACTTTGGTAATCCATTCGCTTCAGAAAAAATTGCAGAAAATTTGACCGCACTTTTGATATGGCAAAGCTCGCTTGATCTGGTGAAGCCATTTTAAAAATGCTCGGTAAATGTACTTTTGAAGATGAATATAAGGCGGCTAAAAATACCTTACACTGCAGAACGTTTTGTTTGGATAACGAAATTAAATAATTTACGTATTCAAGAAAATGGCTTAGAGCGTGCTTTTAAAATGATAATGAACGTTTAATGTTAATCGAACCAACTCCATGAAAAAGCTAAATTAACTTATGCACAAGTACGTTCAATATTAAATTTATCTGATGATGCAATCTTTAAAAGGCGTTCGTTATTCCGGTGAAGATAAAAAGCCAGTGAAAACTAAAACAACACTGATGGAAATGAAAAGCCTATCATAAAATTTATAATGATGAAGAGTAATAAGCTAAAAAGCTGAATGGGCGGAATTAAAAGGCAAATCCAACATTGTTAGATGAAATTGGTATCATTTTCATTATATAAAACTGATGAAGATATCAGCGCTTACTTAGCAGGAAAAACTCTCTCAGCCTGTATTAAATGCCTTATTGGAAAATCTTAGTTTTGATAAATTTATCCAATTATCCCTTAAAGCTTTTATATAAACTTCTGCCATTAATGCAACAAGGACTACGCTATGACGAGGCTTTGTCGTGAAATTTATGGCGATCATCATGGTACAGAAGAAACCCATCACTTACCACAGATTCCAGCTGATGAAATCCGTAATCCTGTGGTTTTACGAACACTCACGCAGGCTCGTAAAGTGATTAATCGGCGTAGTGAGATTATATGGTTCACCTGCTCGTATTCATATTGAAACAGGACGAGAAGTTGGCAAATCTTACAAAGATCGCTATGAACTACGTCAGGAAGAGGAAATCGCAAACAGCGTGAAAATGCAATCAAGTGAATTTAAAGAATACTTCTCTCATTTTGCATTGAACCTAAAGCCAAAGACATTTTAAAAATGCGACTTTATAAAACAACAAAATGCAAAAATGTTTATATTCCGGCAAACCCATCGAATTACACCGTTTATTAGAAAAGAAGGCGTAGAAGTCGATCACGCCTTGCCGTTCTCCCGCACTTCGGGATGATAGTTTCAATAAGTATGCTAGCTTGCTAATGAAAATCAAAACAAAGGCAATTTAACCCCTTTTGAATCGGCTGATGGTAAACATAATAGTGAACGCTGGAGAGCGTTTAAAGCGTAGTTTCGAAACCAGTGCATTCCCTTTATGCAAAAAACAACGCACCCTAAGCCAAAACTTGATGAAAAGGGCTTTTATTGAGACGTAACTTAAACGATACGCGCTATCGTTGCTCGTTTCTTGTGTAACTTTTATTGCAGATAATATCGCACTTAACAGGCGCAAGGAAACGTAAAGTATTTGCTTCCCAAGGGCACCATTCGCCGCTTTACCGTGTCGTTGGGGATTAGCAAAAATCACGTGAAGACAATGATCGCCATCACGCGTTAGATGCCGTTGTAGTTGCTTTAGCTCAACAGTCGCCATGCAGCAAAAATCACGCGTTTTGTTCGCTTTGAGGAAGGCAACGTATTTACAGGTGAGCGAATAGATCGTGAAACAGGTGAAATTATTCCATTACACTTCCCTGCACCATGGCACTTTTCACAAGAAGTTGAAATCCGGTGTTTTTAGTGATAATCCCAAAACTGGAGCTAGAAAATAAATTGCTTTGATCGTCCACAAGCCAAATCATGAATTTGTCCAACCTCTGTTTGTATCTTCGAATGCCAACACGCAAAAATGACAGGTACAAGCACATGGAAACCGTCAAGTTCTCGCGAAAAACGTCTCAGTGAAGGATAAGCGTGATTAAAAGCACGACTACTAATTTAAAATTAAACAGATTTAGAATCAATGGTTAATCGTGAGTGAAAAAGAGTGAACTTATCGATCATTAAAAGATCGTCTACAGTGTCATGATGACGCGAGAGCTATTGCAAAAGAAACATATGAGGTGGGACGAGCTATTGTTAAATCAGTACGGTATAAAACTCAAAATAAATATGTTAGAATTAAACAATGAGTAAAAGCAATTGCTGACAATGGAGATGTTGTTAGAGTTGATGTATTTAAAAGAGGAAAATGTCATGCTGTAAATGTCTATGCTTGGCAAGTCAGTAAAAGGGATTTTATCTAAAGAAACATCTATTTGATTTATGTAGATGATAATTACATATCTAGTTTACTGTTTAAAAATGACTTAGTTAAAATACTAGTCCAAAACAACAAATCGAGGTATTTATTTGCATATTTTTATCTGACTAAACCTGACGATATTGAGGGAATTAAAATATGCAAGAAATCCCGATACATTTTTAGATATCAAAAGGAAATCGATTTTTAGATTCGGCTGTCAAAATCAATCATTTATTGAAAAATATCACATTGATGAACTTGGAAAAACATTAACTTATAAACGAAATAAACGCTTAGCATGTTCGCTAATCTCAACTTAATCCTCATACGTATTACGTATGGGGGATTTTTGTAGGAAATATTAGGACATGGAGAAGTCTTCTATTAGTAAGAGGAAAACTCTCTTTGCATCAGAAACAAATTCTGATTCAACAAGAAGGAAACGAATTTACTGTTCCTTTTAGAGGATATTGCTATCGTTGTGGAAAAGCCGAGAACAGTGATTACCTTCTTCCATTGCTCTCGGCATCGGTTTACTACGGGATTACTTTATTGAGTTGTGATGAACAATTTTTACCTTGTGGTCGTATCGCGTTTAATCAATATTATCGACAATTAAAAACCCTTAAATTACAACTTGAAACCAGTTTGCCACTGAAAAAACAACTTTGGCAACGTATTGTGCAACAAAAAATTCGTAATCAAGCAAAAGTCTTATCACTCTGTCAGTATCAAGAAAAATCAGAGCGGTTATCTCAGCTCGCTAATTTAGTGAAATCAGGCGATAAAGATAATCTTGAGGCACAAAGTGCGGTATTTATTTCTCTGGATTATTCGGTCTCATTTTCCAGACGAAAAGAAGAAGACAATACCATTAATATACATCTGAACTATGCTTATACCGTTGTTCGTTCAGCTGTGGCGAAGTCTTGTGCTTTTATGGTTGGCTACCACAATTAGGCTTATTTCATCATAGCGAACTGAATGCCTTTAATTTAGCGGATGATTTTATTGAACCATTTCGTCCTCTTGTTGATTTGCTGGTATGGAACTTGCTCGAAAAAGGATTACTCACCACAAACCCTTAGTCCTATATCAAAACAGCAATTAATCAAAACTGCATCATCAAATCATGCGATTTAACCAAGAAAAGTGAGTGTATTAACGGCTATTGATAAAACTGTTGCCTCTTTACAAATTGCACTTATTCAAAAATGCGTCATTATTGCAGTTACCAGAGATCGATACATTGCAGGAATATCAATATGAGTGAGGAGGTATTTATGCGTATGATCGTTCTATTCGATTTACCGGTTACCACTAAAGCGAAAAATGCGGGCTGCAAACCAATCTTGCCAATTTTACTTAAAGATGGTTATCAAATGTTGCAACTTTCATTTACACTCGAATTATTAAAAGGCGAGATGCTTTAGAAAACATCATAAAAAGACTCGTCGCACACTTACCTGAAGAGGCTCAATTCGATGCTTTATCATTACAGAAAAACAATTTTATGAGTATGGAAATTTTAGTGAGGAGAAAAACCGCAAGAGGTCAATTCAAATCAGTTACTGCTTTTTAGCCGTTTTTAAACAAAACAAAAGCTAAACCTTACGGCACGGGGCTTTTTGTCGTCCCTCATATAGCACTGCGAAAAATGAAAAAGGAGCCACAACATAAGATACCTTTATATAGTTAGTTAGCTCATTATAGCACTGCAGTGAAATGAAAAGCGAGCTGCAACCATTATGAACATCAACCAAGCATTAAACGTATTATAGCACTGCGAAATGAAAAGGGAGCTGCTGTGACTGCAAGGTCTCCGTATTAGACATATCGATGAGCAGCACTGCGAAACGAAAAGGGAGCTACAAATCAGTGAATCGGTGATACTTCGCACTATTATAGCACTGCGAAATGAAAAGGAGCCACAAATTTTACTAGATGCGCTTTTGTGCATTATAGCACTGCGAAATGAAAAAGGGAGCTACAACTCATGCAGACGGTCATCATTCTAGATGATCTTATTATAGCACCGCGAAATGAAAAAGGGAGCTACAATGATACATAGGGGTATGGTAAACTCGATAGCATTATAGCACTGTGAAATGCAGAGGAGCTACAACCAAGAGGCAGACAAATCCAAATTCGTAATCATTATAGCACTGCGAAATGAAAAAGGGAGCTACAACGTGATTCTCATGTCTCAACATCAATGGCTAATTATAGCACTGCGAAATGAAAAAGGGAGCTACAACGGATTTGAGTGTAGCAGACCAAATACTCACGCTAATTATAGCACTGCGCAAATGAAAAGCGGAGCTAGCAAACTCTGATACGCACCGCACCTGCACTCGTGAAATTATAGCACTGCGAAAATGAAAAGGGCACAACAAGCCTAACTGTAAGCGGCACGAGAAACCACGCCGATTATAGCACTGCGAGAATGAAAAAGGAGCTACAACCGCGATTACTTGCGCTGTCCTCCAGCGTCGCCCATTTATAGCACTGCGAAATGAAAAGGGAGCTACAACCTGGTGCCACGCATGATACAAGTCTACCGCGCGTTATAGCATCTGCGAAATGAAAAAGCTACAATGACACTGGCAGACCTAGTACTGCCCACAATAAACAGGTATTATAGCACTGCGAAATGAGGAGCTACAACCTATTCTTCCACACATTCATCGCAGATGACGATTGGAATTATAGCACTGCGTGAAATGAAAAAGTGAGCTACAAACTGAGATGCTGTACGAATCTAACGAGAGTTGCATCTAATTACTCGCGCTACGAAATGAGGGAGCTACAACAATAAACCAACTTGGTCATCTTCAATGTCAATTATAGCACTGCAAAATGAAAAAGGGCTACAACCATTGACATTTCCTAATTGTGCATTTGCTATTATAGCACTGCGAAATGAAAAGGGGCTACAACATTGTTACTAGGTAAATCACCACCCAACAAATTATAGCACTGCGAAATGAAAAAAAAGTTATTACAATGCAGTATAAATTTATTATTTAATATGTGTTAACTTCATTCTCTTCATATTTGTTTCCGATACTCTCTCCCCATTTTTATACCATAAAACGGATTAATATCCTAAATAAGATAAGAAAGACAGAGGCAAATGAGAATATTACAAAGTACATTTCATATTACACCGTAATAACGCCAATAATCAGCACTAAAACAATTAAGCGGAAATAGAAAAAACACATTAAACATGGCAATAAATACTCTGCCTAAAAAGCGAATAAGAGCAATTTCGTCACTGTTATATCTCCTCCTTATAGCGATCTTAATTAACTATATCCCTCTTGCTTTTAAATAATTCTCCTGTATCCACAATCGCTTGCGTTTGCGGATCGATTTCGATATTTCACTAAATCGCCGAGTGGCTGGTTTGCCAATCAGGGGTTCGATGTGGGTAAAGTTTCGGGGATTGAAATTCACGCAGACCCATCGTCGTTTTCACTTCACCAATAGTAAGACTGATGCCGTCAATCGCGACAAACTTTTTGATTTAGAATATATTTCATCACGTCTTTTATGTGGAGTAATCGAACCAAACCTGACGATTAGTTTTTCAAGCTTTCGATAATCTGTGCAAACGCTTGCAGTACAATACACGTGTGGCCGGATAAAATATGCCCGCCAATCTGCGCCCATTTGCATTGCACGTTCGACTATTCACAAAAATCTCTGCTTTTAAGCTACCGAGATTGGTGATGCGCAGGAGTTTCCTGCACTAAGATCAAAGCTCACAAGATCGCTCGTGAATTTCTAGTTACTGCTGACACACACCGATTATTCGCCACCGATGCACCGATTTCTAAGCCTTTTTCGCGATTTTCTAGCTGGTAATTTTCACGATCTGTGTTCTAAAATTATCGCTAGTCTTCAGTGCATGAAATTCGCGATGCCCTGTACAATACTACTGTAAACATTATTATTCCTTTCATTAAAAATTTTTCCAATACTTTATCAGCAAAATTTATGAATTCTCGTCTCTTTTCTCAATCACCGATATTGATATTCACTTATCCGAGTGCGACACCTATCGGGCCTCGCCCAGTTAGCTCAAACCGGCGTATGGGTACACCGTCAGATGTGATTACGGCCGCGTGTCAGCTCCGCTGGATGTAGAGCGGTGTCGGTATTGGCGCCTCGTTTGGCTACCTTTGGTACTTTTCGGGCAGGCTTATTACCTCGCCTGACACCAACACTTCCTATTTAAATGGTTTCGAAGGCCGCGCCATCGCATTACTACCACCAAGTGAGACAAGGCCTTTAGACTCATCAGTGATGATACGTAACTCATCATCTCATCATAATGATTTGCTATTGCAGTTTATGAAGCGTGGACGCCTGGCTACAGCAGATGTCACGATGAATTATTTGCGGGCATTGGTATGGGCTTGCCTGCCTATTTAGTTGACACCGATTAATTTCCTGCTGTTTGGACGCAGTGGCATTGCCAGACCAGGCCTGGCCATGGCGATAACCTTTCATGGGGTTAATGCTGATATTCCGATTGAATTATAAGGTTTATTTACGGCAAATTTGGTGGCACCTGCTACTGCATTGGGTGGTGTCGGCTGTGGTGTGTAGCAACCGGCTAGTGCTCGAACTGGGCGATGGCAATCTTTGATGATTACCCTATTCTAAGCCACTATACACGAACGTAGTTTGAAAGTCTTTGTGCCCGGCAAGATTATTGAAAAGCCAGACATCAAAACACTGATTGACCGCGCTTGGCACTTGCCGATCGCGATTACCCATGTGCAGTGAAGTGTCACTGTTTGCCTTGGAGAAGCCGATTGCGCATTTCACATTGGGGTGCGGATGTGGCCGCGCTAGCCACCAAATTGCCTTTAAATACCAGTGCCGTAGCCTTTATGTTCTCGTGAGTGTCTATTGCCATGGCGGCAACCATTTTAGTGGCGCAAGAACTGTGGGTAACCATGCACCACAGCCACTCATCCGCTCACGCGGCAAGCATTATTCTTGGCTTGATTGCGCTTGCAAATGTGTTAGCGTTGGTGATTTGGGTATTTTAGTGCAGGGTGCCGCATTGGTGTAGGCGGAGTACGCCACCGTTATAGCTCTTTCAGGCAGCTTTATTGGCGATGGCGGCGATTTGTCAATTTTTCAGATTCGGTGCAAGTCCTCGTTGAGCGGTATACGTGGCTTTCTAAAGAGACTGACAAATCATCCGGCATGCGCATACGTGCCTAATGGGGCGTGGGTATCCCTGTTGGTTATATATACTCTTCCCGCACGGATTGGATTGTTCCAAGCATCGGTGCAAAAGTTTCTAGGTTGCCTTTATCATTGCATTAACCATTGCCGCTTTGCTCTTTATGAGGATGAAATCCAATCACAATCTGATAGAGCCATTAACCAGTTGGAAAGATTGAAGTAGTGAAAGTAAAAGTGCGGTCGAGATTTGACCACCCTTTTATTCTTAATTTAAAGTTAGACGTTTTTTTAAACTGCATCCTATGTATATAAGTTACCCTCATCTTCATATCGTTTATATACACACAGATAATCATCAAAAGATAATGATATAGGGTAATCGACTCTTAATATTAAATTCTCATCAATATTATATGTTTCATTGAAGTTAGAAGCAATACTTGTGCGATTTGTATATCTCCCTCATTCCAATAATCAAGGAATTGGACCGTCAATCACATACCAATACTGGTAATTTTATCAATACTTTTCACACCAACCTCGAACTTCTTTTATTTATTTTCCAGAGTAAAGCATTCTGTGTAACAATTCTTAATCTTATAATTTCATTCATTGAAACCCTATACCTTTTATCTCCCTAAAATTAACTCATCAGAAATTTATGCCATCAAAAGGCAAAAATTAGGTCGGAATTTAACCACTTACTTTTATCTTCTATCACTACCACATCAAATTAGTTCTTGGTTGTAGTACTGCTCTCGTGTGACTTGAATCTGTTTGCTGATGAACGCTTTCGATCTTCTGCGCAATAAAACCGCAGCGATCTCTCTCTTTTGATGCTAAGTAATCTGCCACGCTGGAGAGGCAGACCACAATTGTTCACTCGAGAATAAGTGGTTAACGCGAATGACCCACGCATACATAGCATACCGTTTTCTGACGGTTTTCACGCGTCCACGACGCAGCAGGATTGGGCACTCATCACAATATCAAACGTGCTCTAAACTTTCGCGGAGTGCAAGGCTGTTTTGCACGCGCGTCATTTCCACTACGCCAAGCTAGGTAAAACCACGGTACATCTGCTACGCCGATCTTTCGCTGATAGCGCCTCTTCCAAGCGATTCAATCACCCGATTGCGATGTTCACCGGTTTGCATAACAATAAAATCAATAATGATAATTCCGCCTAGATTACGCAGTTGAGCTGCTGAGCAACGGCTTTTTAGTCGCTTGTGCCTCAATACTTGATGTAAAATCGTTTCATCTAAATTTCGATGTCCAGACGAACGCCAGTCAGTGATATCAACGGTCGTCATGGCTTCGGCTCTGCTCAATAATGACCGATAGCCGCCTGATTTTTAAATTCGCGTTTTCTCGAGCGCATGAAATGCTGTTCTACGCCGCCGTAAAGGATCAAAAATCGGCTGACTGCCTGTATAAAGCATTAATACCTTTCTTAATCTCTAACTCAGGTAGCATAAACGGTCGGTAAATTCTTTCACTTCGTTCACACACAAAGTTTTGGAATCGATATGAATTCTTCTCCAAGTGAAACACCGATAAAAATCACGCAGAACACGCTGTGGCCAATGCGCCGTTCGCCGCAAATTTTATGAACGAGGTCGATATTTTGCCTTTCACGTCAAAGTACCTTGCACGCGTAAACGTTTTTGGGTAACTCCTGCATCTTGGCGCAACTCACTAACTCCGTTGCCCCTTCTGTGGCAGTACGGATACACCAAAGCCGCCTAACTCATCACAAAGATGCTCAACCACGCCTTTATCTGGCGCTGCTCTCTCTTCGCTTTCTCATTACGTTGCGAGACCCCAAATGCAGCTACTTTTCCGGCATAGCACGAGATAACGAGAAGCATGTAATATCCCGCGGTTAATCTTGCCCCTCGGCACCCAAGGGAGTCTTTAACCACTTGTACTACGATACATCACTGCCCTTCGCGTACGAGTTCAAGAAATGCGTTTTGCACGGAGTGCTTGATCGTTCACATCCACGCACCTCGGTATGTGTGAAACAATATCGGAGGCGTCACATGCGCTCTAAACCGATATCCACAAAAAGCGGACTGCATCCCCGGTAAAACACGGGCTACTCGTCCCTTTACGATCTTACTCGCGACTGCGCGTTTGGCCTGACGTTCATTATGAACTTACTTTTGACACCGCCGTTTTCCACCAACGCACAACGCAGCTCTATTGGGCGTAACATTCTGTTAATAATTCAACAGGAATCCATCTTGACCTTGAGTCTTTTAATCGATGGTAAGTCTATCGAAAAGGAAATAGAATAATAGCCCCAAATAAGGTAAAATGCGACCTTTCTCAAATTTTCATGGACTTTTTTGGTAGTTAATGTCTGGTTTTTAGACTCAACACTTATTACTTTTAGTATTTATATTTTTCGCATGATTTTAATCGGCGTTCTTGCCTGATTATTATACAAACAACTTATCCGATTACATTTTAGGGTGGCCGTAAACTCGGAGTTTTGTGAGCTGCCATGTCCGCGGGTGCATCTGATATGTCCAGGCTGGCTATTAATGGGCTTGCCGGGTGCGGTATATGTGTCTGGTTTAGTAGAAGGTTGGATCGCGCATTGGTTTTAATCCCTCGGGCGCTTATTTTTAACTGGTTACTCATGGCACGTGTTTACGAATCTATACCGAATTTAACAACAAATGCACTCACATTACCGGAATATTTTCCACCATCGCTTTTGGCACATCACACAATCTCTTAAAAATTGTCCCTGCAACAATCATCTTAGTCATTCTTTCACCATTTGCTGTGCTTCGAGGCGTGGTTGCCGGCGCAGGGGTATTCCACCTGTCTCCGATTCCGACTACTCCACCGCCATTTTGGTACGAGTGCATTAGCAACCATTATTTACACCTTTATCGTGGATAGCCGTGAGTTGGACAGATACCATTCAAGCTGCATTGATGATTTTGCTGATTTTAACGCCGCTCTTCGGCATCTGTCTAAGTTTGGGCGATACATCACAATTTACTGAAGTGCTCCATCAAGCTGAAATCTGCAGCCAAGTAAAAGACTTTCACCGATTTATTTCACAGTGAGCTACGCCATTAGGTTTAGTAAGTTTACAGCGCTTTGAGTGATTAGGTTATTTCGTCAACCGCATGTCACTGGCGCGCTTTTATGGCAGCTTACTCGGTGAAATCTCTCCATTAAAAGCACGCCGCATCAGTATGACATGGATGGTGATTTGCCTGCGCCGGTGCGATTGGTATCAGTTTTCTTCAGTGATATCCTCTTTGCTTTAACCCAAATCCAGCGTGGCAAGCATGGTGAAATCACGAACCGGAACAAGTCTTTATTGAACTGGCTAAGTGCTCTTTAATCCATGTGGATTGCCGGTATTCTACTCTCTGCAATTTTAGCGGCAGTCATGGAGTACACTTTCCGCACAATTATTAATTTTCTTCCGGTCCCTGTCGCTGAAGATTTTTATAAAGGAGTTTTATTCGTCCGAAAAGCGTCAGAGGTGGTATGGCTAGGCCGTGCGATGGTTTTCAGTTATCGCCGACTATCGCCATTTGGATTGCACAGGATGAAAAACAGCAAAGTAGTATTAAAACTCGTTGAATTTGCCTGGGCGCTTTGGTTCAGCATTTGGTCCTGCATCGTGCTTTTCTCCTTATTCTGGAAACGTATGACTTCATCGGCGGCTTTGATGGCGGGAATGGTTGTCGGCAGCTGCAGTCGTCTTTGCTTGAAATCCGGTGATTCCCTGAAAACCAGTGAGTGGTTTAACGTCCTGTAAGGAAATGATCCCTGGATTCATCCTTGCTGGCCTTGACGATTATTGTGGTTTCTCTCCTTTCACCAGAACCGGAAAATGAAGTAAAAGAAACCTTTGAGAAAAGCCGAGCCTATAAGGAAGCAATAATGATTGATTTTCGTCCTTTTTATCAACAAATTGCCACCACCGAAATTTATCTGCTCGCTAGAAACGTGCCTTTGCGGTTAAAGAATGGGAAAAACAAACCCATGGTGATTATGCCAAAATGGTCTACATCGTGGACTTTTCTCCCTGATTTGCAGGCAGATACTATCGATTTAAAAATGCCGTGATCTGACCGCACTTCACTTTTCAGGAGGGCGAAAAACAACGCATTATCCATCATTTGAAAGCAATTGATGCCGTGGCGAAAAGGACCTTATCATTTAGTTTGATATTATTCACGGCGTGGATTGCGAATGGCGTTTCTGATTTCCAAATGGGACCGTGTTTGCCTCATCTTGCACCATTAAAGATCATGACCATTTTAGATGTGGGCTGCGGTAGCGTGCGCACCATATGTAACGCGAGAATGGTTGGCGAGGCGCAAAAATGGTCGATCGTGATTGATCCAGCCGAGCTTTCTCAGCGCAATTTGAAGCGGTTCCGAAAATTGCTAAAGCCAGCGATCGTCGAGGCAAACTTAATCCCGTTAGGTATTGAAGAAATGCAACCACTTGCCGCATTTGATACCGTATTCTCAATGGGTGTACTTTATCACCGTAAATCACCGCTCGATCATCTCACACAGCTACCAATTAGTAAAGGTGACGAGCTCGTCTTAGAAACCTTAGTAGTGGATGGCGATGTCAATGCAGGTATGAGTGCAACTTCGAATCGCTATGCAAAAATGAGAAGAACGTATATTTTATTCCTTCTGTCCGCTGCACTCATAAACTGTGACAGTTGGAGATCCGGCTTTACTAATGTGCGTTGTGTGGATGTCGCCACCACGCATTAGAAGAATGACGTAAAAACCTGATTGGTTAGAAAATGAAAGTTTGATTGATTTCTTAGAATCCAAATGATCACAGTAAAACCGTCGAAGGCTATCATTTAGCAACTCGCACCGATTTTAGCCAATAAATAATGCTTACGTAAAAGAGCGGTCAAAAATCCTATATGACCGTTTCTTTGCCCTACTAATAAGACTGTTACTCTAAGCAATGATAGATAAATGCTGCTAGGAAATGACATGGTGGCGAAATTTTTCAAATTTTGATGCTTTTTAGCATGTAAAAATTTATCAAAGACAGAGTTATTGAACAAAGTACTAAATTCTAATTCAGTTTTCAGTATGAAACCACTTGAAAACCTAATTTTTCAGTATAATGAGTAGAGATACTCAGTAAGGATATTCTTTTAGCCAGTCCGATATAAGCCGACACAGAGAGGGTGCAGTTTTATCTTGGGGCGAAATACAGGTACAGCTTAATGATGTTGAACTAAATGAGATTTTATCTATATTAGTAGTTTATTCTATTTGTCACGATAAAAAGTATAAGTGTAAAGTCATCAACAATATTTTGGGGCATCTATTTCGACATTATAATTTAGGAGAAAAAGGTTTTACGAAATAGAAAAGGATATTAACTTAATTTGGGATATAAACAGATATTCTATCATTTTAGCTGTTGCATTTAGTTCTGCATACTTCCCACAGAAACTATATAAAAATAATTCTAATAAAAACTTAAATAGCAAAATCACAAATTATTTCATGGATTTTATATTCATTAAGAGAAAACAATATAAATCAAAATCAATTGAACCATTATTAATTAACAGACTAAATCAAACCAATATAAATTCTTACATATATAATGAGATAATTTCTGTTCTGATTTCAATTAACTCTGTGAAAGTGTAATTTTATATTGAAAACATGCTATTAACTCAAAATAGAGTTGACAATGAAATTTATCTAGCACTTAAAAATAATTCATCAAAAATTTTACAAAATTAGAAAAAATGATGCTAGAAAATTTGAATAATCATTAATTAGTTGTGACCTCAACAAACTATCAAAATTACGAATAGCATTTACATTAAAACGATGGGTGCGGAGATTTATCTACTTGACCTGATTAGATAATTTAGAGAATAATATGAATGACGATTTAACAAAACTTTTTTAAAATATCAAGATCACCCAACTTTTCAGTTACTCGCCTATTACTCTGTACATGATTTAGGATGCATGGAAACATTATTAAACTTAGCAGTTAACTCTCAAAATAAAAAGATGTTATCTTATTAATGAAAATGGCGCAAACGTGAATCAACAAGGTGAGCTGAATTTACCCGATTCAAAATGCCTGTTTTATGAAATCTTGATATTATTGAAGTTCTTTTAGAGAATGGCGCCAAGCCAAACATAAAAATGAATTCGGATATGATGCACCATTATGCAAAAGAAGAACATGATAAAAAAAGATCTAAGGAAATAATGAGCTTACTAAAAGTTATAAATATTATAGATAGCATTAAACCATTATAAACGGAGGACTGTCTAAATACCTAGGACTGTCTCTCTTTCTATTTAAGCAATATGACCGTAATCTCTTCACGATCGTGATACAAA